>Ga0224508_10000251_pt1 | contig 55144 bp, 47 predicted proteins | sample SF_Jan12_sed_USG_4_FD_170157 | JGI IMG/M metagenome (GOLD analysis project Ga0224508, IMG submission 170157) | Sediment microbial communities from San Francisco Bay, California, United States - SF_Jan12_sed_USGS_21 | ecosystem: Environmental > Aquatic > Marine > Sediment | place: USA... | reverse complement strand
CCGGATACCGGGCACATACAGGCAATCGGCGCCGGCTTCACGATACCGGTTAACGCGTTCAACCGAATCTTTAAAGGGATCGGGGCTACCATACAGGTAGCATTCCGCGCGGGCCGTCAACACAAAAGGATAATCAAGCTCCGCCACGGCCTGTTTCGCTGCATGGACTCGTTCGACGGCCAGTTCGATATCATAAAGCGGATAGCGCCGATCACCGCAATAGTCCTCGATGCTGGCACCGACAACACCGGTTGCGGTAATGCGCTTCATATTCTCGAAAACCGCCGCGGGTGCATCGGCGTAAGCATTTTCCGAATCCATGCTGACTGGAATACTGACTGAATCTGAAATTTCGCAGGTTTCATGTAATGCCGATTCGAACGACAGCGCAGTTTCAGCGTCGGCAAGACCATGACTATAGGCAATACCTGCGCTGGTAGTGCCAATTGCACCGAACCCGGCCTGTTCCAGTAGAACTGCACTACCCGCGTTCCAGGCATTGGCCATGATGAAGCAATTCCCAGCCGCATGCAGGCGCTGAAATTCAATGGCTTTTCGATCGATCATTTAATGCCCACCGGATTCATTTGATAGCCCACAACCCGCTGCTATTCCCTGTCTTTAATTTTCGCTCGCGTTGTATCTCTCACCTTATCTTTTTAAAACGATAGAGCGAGACGAAATCCGTTCAATTCTAACGTATCTGCGAGCACAGATAATCCCGAATATTGCACAACCTAAAGACTAACGAAAAGCGCTCTATGGTCTATATTTGTTTAATAGTCGCAGAATTTTGACTACCGCAGCAACTAGATATTTAATGCAGCTTATCAGGTAACTGTCATAAGCAATTGTTTTTAATAACCAGGGATAGAAATTTAGAAACGCGGGAGTTGCAGCAAGCCTTTTGACAAAAGCAATGCAGGATCAAGATTAATCATTATTTTGACGCGGCCAATCAATTTATGCCGCAGTGAGTGACGAGAATGGAAGTAAGACCTTATTCAAAAAGTCTACGCGGAAAGATTACCAATCGTACGCTCTTTATCGGTATCGCGCCGGTTCTAATGGTGGGTATTTTTTCCTGGTTCAGCCTTAACCAGTTGACCACCAGCGCTAACGAGCAACTCGACAATAGCCGCGCAGAATTACTCGACTCGGTCGTGGGTAATAACCTGAGCACCACCTCAGCGCGCATTGTCAACCAGCTTGATACTTTCATGCTGGAACGTATTTCGGATGTTGTTGTATGGGCTTCCGCTCCGATTACTCTGCAGGCGGCAAAATCAGCAGCAGAAGCGCATGAAAAGACGGGACTCATCGACAAGGAAATCGATGAAATCGAAGCACTATTCAAAACACGCAAGAGCCTCAATGTCTCTCCGGCGGCAAATCGGTATTTAATTCAGCAAATCAGGCGTTCATCGCACTTTGGCGAGGTGTTTTTCACCGACAAACACGGATTTAATACCGCCCTGACCAATCCAACCTCTGACTTCGTACAGCGTGATGAAAACTGGTGGAAAACCGCCTGGGAAAACGGTATTTCAGTTGGCGAAGTCGAGTTTGACGAGTCTGCGGGCATATGGTCGGTCGATATCTCGGTTCGTATCGACGATACCGCTTCGGGCAGAAGTCTCGGCGTGATGAAGGCCGTACTTGGCGTTAGCCTGATCCAGGAAGTAGCCGACAAGGGCGCGCGCGACATTAGCGGCGGACTGGTCACGGTCATCAGTAGCGGCGGACTGTTGCTCGCCGAAACTGGTTCGAAACACTCCAAGGACCGAATCATGGTCGATTCGGTAAACCTGCGTAACAGCACCGACCCGGCGCTGCAGGAAGTATTTTCCGCGCGCAACAAGGGTTACGTACTCAGTAGCGACCAGGTGCTCGGTTACGCCAAGTCTGCTGGTCCCGAGTTGTATCGCACTGTGGTAACCCGCTTTCCAGGCTTCAACTGGTCAGTGCTGGTGCATCAACCAACCTCGATAGCACTGGCACCGATCGAAGGGCTATCGACCGTACAAGCCAGTCTGCAAACTTCAAAGCGCCAGGTGATTGTCATTCTAAGCGTCGTCGTACTGGCTGTCTTCGCGTTGGCATTTTTCATTGCCGGCATGTTGTCGAAGGCTATTACCCAACCCATGCTTGATCTCAGGGAGCTCGCTGATTCAGTCAGTAAAGGCGATACCTCGCGCACGATATCGGTAAATTCAGACGATGAAATTCAGGATGTGGCACAGGCCTTCGAACGTATGCGTACCAGTGTTTCAATCATTATGAAGCGTATGCGGGATATGAGGGACGGCCAGTAACCGATTATGCGTCAGCATCCCGCACTCTTCGCCAAGACCTTCGCTACTATCACCTACCGGCCAGCAGAATCGGATTAAACCTGTCGAATTATCAAATGGCACAGTCTCAATTCGTACCCAAGGTAAAACTGATCGAGCAGCTTGGCGAAATCATCAGCAACCGTGAAACCGGTTTTCTGACAATACTCACCGATAGCAATCGCTCTGTGCTATTGAGATTTTCAAGGGGCCACCTGACGCGGCTGCATTGCCGTTCAAAAGAAGCCGGCGAAGCGATCCAGGTGCTCGCGGAAAGCGCCCTGGTTAAATATACCTATGCCTCGGCACCCGAAGACAGCGAACCCGAGTTAATGCCGGCTGACAGTTTCCTGCAGTTAATCGATCCGGGCGTCAATACCGTAACTTCCGGAAACACGAGACCGGTCGTGTCCGGTAACAACATGTCTGCGGGTGATCCTATCAAGGCCCAAATGCTTGAAATCGCGACCGAGTACATCGGCATTGTTGCCGAGATGATCGTCGACGAGGCTTTCGAAGACAACAACGATGTGGGCAGGGCGATCGACTATATCGGTAATGCTATCCCGGACGCGAACCAGTCCAAGGCATTTCGCAGGGCCGCTCTGGAGCATTTTTCGTCGATAGATATCTAGCCCGCAGGTTCATGAAATCATCTGGTAATAGAGATTCTGTGGGTGCTCGGCTTCAATAAAGAAGTACCAGCGTTCAGCCAGCAATCCCAGGTATTGCAATACGAAGGCCAGGCTGCAGATCAGTATTGAAGACTCGTCGCTGATCTGCAGTAATAGCAGTGGGATGACGAATCCCAGTAACAGGAACCCCCGTCGCGCAAGCCGCACAACCGAGGCACCGTAGCCATGAATGAAGGCACGGGTATTAAAGCTGCCACCCATGGCGCCCTGCGCTATTTGTCGAATCGTCGGGTGATGCACCCCGATAGCTGACTGCAGACTCGAAGGACTACGTAAACCCTTGTTACGTAACAGCGTTGCGAAGCGAAATACCAGGGCGGCAAGTGTCAGGAAAACAGCCATCCCGACAAAGTAGGCGAAACGTCCATCCTGGCTATAGGACGCCAGGGCACTGGCCAGCGTGAACCCGGAAGCACAACCCATGAGTAAAAAGTTCAACACGGTAAGCGGGCTATGCCATTGACGCAAAAACTTCAGGCAGGCATAAATCATCGCGGTACAGACAAACAGTGCGCAAATTGCAAGCACCGCACCGAAGCCCACTACCGTTGAAATCGATATCGGGATACTTTCACCGAGAACCAGAACGATCGAATCCAGCGCCGATAATTTCACCAGGGCATAACCCAGTATCAGCAGCATCGCCGCTGGTAAGGCGATGACTTCACGTGATAGCCAGGAACTGCGCCACATCGCCGCTGCACGCCAGGCACGTTCCGGATGTCCCAGGTGGAAAAAGGATGCGACCAGACCGAGAGCCAGGAACAGGAAACTTAATGCCGCCGCTTGGCCACCGTAGTCGTTTAGCGCGGGTCGAAGAATCCCCAGTAAAACAAACCATTCGGCACTGTAAAAAGCCAGGAACAGGCCCTGCCCGGCACCAACGAGGGTGGTCAAAAGGATAACCGAAATCGCGGGCTTCATCGCTTCACCACGAGGTCGAGTCGTCGAGGGTTGTGCGCGTTGTGGGTTTGCGCGGGCCACGATCTTCCTTGCGTAACGGATTGTCCACCCGCTGCAGGTCTTCCGCGTGGACCGCGATACCGACCTTGCGCCGTGGCAGGTAATGGTTGGCCGGGGCTGTGCCCCATTCAGGCATTAACTGGTAACCGCCCGCGTCGCTGATTGCCTTCGAAGCGTCGGATTCGGGATCATGGATATCCCCGTAGATGCGGGCACTGGTCGGGCACGACAGCACGCAAACCGGCTTGCGCTCCGCTTCGGGCAGGCTTTCATCGTAGAGACGATCAATACAGAGGGTGCACTTCTTCATCACCTTCTGCTGCTCGTCGATCTCACGGGCGCCATAGGGACAGGCCCAGGAACAATACTCGCAGCCGATACACTTGTCGTAGTCGACCAGCACGATGCCATCCTCGGGTCGCTTGTAGCTCGCACCGGTAGGACAGACCGGAACACAAGGCGGATCTTCGCAATGTAAACAGGATTTCGGGAAGTGCACGGTTTGCGTGTTGGGAAAGGTACCGACCTCGAACGACTGCACACGGTTGAAGAAGGTTCCGGTGGGTTCCGCCGCGTACGGATTTTGATCCACCATCGGACCTGCCTGGCCCGAGGTATTCCATTCCTTGCAGCTGGTGACGCAGGCGTGACAGCCAACGCAGGTGTTGAGGTCTATAACCAGGGCCAACTGCGTCATTTGCCGATCCCCTTGAAAAACGCCTGCCATTTGCCGCGCGGCGCTTCCATCCCCGGTACCAGCGGCTGGGTTTCGAACTGGGGTGAAGTCTGTTTCCGTTCGGAATCCCCGGCCTTGTAGACCCGGACCCGAACGTCGTACCAGGCTGCCTGGCCGGTAATCGGATCGGAGTTGCTATAGCGGTAATCTCCTGTTGCAGAAGGAATTTCCTCGCTGATCAAATGATTTAATAAAAACCCTTTCTGCGATTCGTTGGCATTGCGTTCCAGCGCCCAGGCGCCGGAAGCCTTGCCGATTGCGTTCCAGGTCCAGACCGTTCCGGGTTCAACCGACTCGCTGAAGCGGCACATGCAGCGCACACGGCCATGCGAGGATTCAACCCAGATCCAGTCACCATCGTCGAATCCGTTCTGAGCCCCGACCCGCGGGCTGACGAAAAGATAGTTATGCGCATGAATCTGTCGCAGCCAGGCATTTTGCGAATCCCATGAATGGTACATCGCCATCGGCCGTTGAGTTATCGCGTTGAGCGGATACCTGTCCTTGTCGATGGCCTGGTTTTCCAGCGGTTCCGAATAAAACGGCAGGGGATCGAAATGCTCACGTACGCGCTCGCGTAAATAATCGGGTGGCTGCCGACCCTCGCTCCTGCCCTCGGCTGCCAGTCGAAATCGTTGCAGCACTTCCGAATAAAGGTGCAGATTGACCGGATCGGTATAACGTATCAGCCCGTGATCCTGTGCCCAATGCAGGTAACCACGATTCCAGTTACGCATGTACTGGTAAGACCTGGGTAACTCGTGCTGATAAACGCAATTGTTTTTAGCGTACAGTTCCCACTGGTTGGGATTGGGTTCACCGCGCATAAATTTCTCACCGCCCTTGCCACGCCACCCCGCCAGGAAACCGATTCCGGAACCGGGCTCGGTTTCGTAGTTAATGACCAAGTCCTTGTAATCCCTGAACTTACGCGTGCCGTCATGATTAAGAAAACGCGGCAGCTTAAGCCGCGTTGCCAGTTCCACCAGTACATCCTGAAAAGGTCGACATTCGCCCATGGGCGGCACTACCGGAACCCGCACCGAGTCAACGGGACCTTCAAATTCCGAAATGGGTCGATCCAGCATTGACATCGCATCGTAACGTTCCAGGTAAGAGGTATCCGGCAGTACGAGATCGGCAAATGCTATCGTCTCCGAGTGAAAGGCGTCGCAAACCACCAGGAACGGGATCTTGTACTCGCCATCGTCGTTCTTGTCGACCAGCATCTCGCGCACGCGGCTGGTATTCATCGACGAGTTCCAGGCCATATTCGACATAAACAACATCAAGGTATCTATCGGGTACGGGTCACCCCGCCAGGCATTAGTAATTACGTTATGCATCAGGCCGTGGACCGAAAGCGGATATTCCCAGGAAAAACCCTTATCGAGGCGCACCGCTTCGCCCTTTTCATCGACGAACAGGTCTTCCGGCGAGGCCGGAAATCCCAGTGGCATTCCCTCGAGCGGGGTGCCGGGCTGCACCGCATCTGGCGAACTGGGCGGCTTGGCGCAAGGTGGAATCGGGCGCGGGAACGGGGCCTTGTGACGAAATCCACCGGGACGATCGATGGTACCAAGAATCGTCATCAGGATACCCAGTGCACGGATTGCCTGAAATCCGTTCGAATGTGCCGCCAGGCCACGCATCGCATGAAAAGAAACCGGGTTACCGGTAATCGATTCATGTTCCCGGCCCCAGGCATCGGTCCAGGGAATCGGCAATTCAATTTGCTCGTCACGCGCGGTAATGCCCATCTCATGCGCCAAGCGCCTGATCGTACCAGCGTCAATACCGGTAATGCCCGCCGCCCATTCGGGGGTATATTGAGCTACCCGCTCCTTGAGCAGCTGGAAGGAAGGTTTAACCTTGCCACCGTCTTCCAGTTCGAATTCCCCCATTAAACGCGGATCTGCATTGTCGCTGTGCGAATAGACCGCGGCGTCGAGGTTACGGTCCCACCACATCTTGTTTTCAGGTTCGATACAGGTTTTCTCTACCTCCCTGTCCGAACGCAGAAATAGACCGAAATCGTCACTTTCAGGATCGGCATTCACGAGGTCCGGAGAATTGGTGTATCGCAGCAGGAAATCACGGTCGTAAAGCCCGAGCTCGATAATTTCGTGAATTATCGCAAGCAGCAGCGCGCCATCCGTTCCAGGTTTGATCGGAACCCATTCATCGGCGATCGCAGCATAACCACTGCGCACCGGGTTGACGGCAATAAACTTGCCGCCATTGCGCTTGAACTTCGCGAGCGCGATTTTCATCGGATTAGAGTGATGATCCTCGGCGGTACCGAGCATGATAAACAGGCGCGAGCGTTCCAGGTCGGGGCCACCGAATTCCCAGAAAGATCCGCCGATGGTGTAAATTAATCCGGCCGCCATATTAACCGAGCAGAAACCGCCGTGGGCGGCATAATTGGGGGTACCGAACTGCTTGGCAAATAACCCGGTGAGAGCCTGCATCTGGTCGCGCCCGGTATAGAGCGCAAACTTTTTCGGATCGGTTTCGCGAATATGCTGTAACCGTTCGCTGATCGTGGTGAAAGCCTCTTCCCAGGAAATCTCTTCGAATTCAGAACTGCCCCGTTCGGCACCCTGTTTGCGACGTAAGGGTTTACTAAGACGTGCTGGTGAATACTGCTTCATGATGCCGGAGGCACCCTTGGCGCATAACACGCCTTTATTAATCGGGTGTTCTGGATTGCCCTGGATGAAGGTCACCTCGCCATCCTCGACAGTCACATTGATGCCGCAACGACAGGCACACATGTAACAGGTGGTCGATTTAACCTCTCGCCTGGTTGCCGGGCTTGCTGCCATTTGAATGCCTACACGGTGGTATAAAAAAACGCAGCCTAGTGTGGTGCTCCGGGTGCCAGTATGCAAAACAATAAAATTGATTGCCGCAAAAGCGTATCTAATAAGTATTTTTTATTATCTAACTCATTAAATTAAATTTATTTATGACTAAGTGATTCAAACCTGTAATTTATTCAGACATTTCTGTTTTAGCACGGGTAAACACCTGGCGTTACAGCGACAAAACAATCGAGCCACACTTTCATTAAGAATATTGATCCGAATCATCTGTCATGGAAATTCAGTCGGGAACGACTCAATTTACTGGTATTTCAGGCTTCCAGCCTTGATAGACTAACCCGAAAAATACAAGGGCCTGGTGCAATAGACGGCCAGGAATGCCATAACAGTGAAGCAATTTGAGGGCGAGGCAATGCAGCCGGAAACATGACTTACGAGCGTGAGCGGGAGCAAATGATCGCAGATATCGAATCCGGTGTCGCTTTAACGCGCGCAATGACGGGACGGGATCACCTGGACCCAAGAGTCATGGAAGCCGTGCGTCGAGTGCCACGAGAAGAATTCGTGCCAGACAATATGCGCGCTTCAGCCTTCAGAGATGGCGCCCTGCCCGTCGGCCATGGTCAGACTATATCGCAGCCCTACATAGTCGCCCTGATGACCGACCTGCTCGAGCTATCAGACGATAGCATCGTGCTTGAAATAGGCACAGGAACGGGATATCAGGCAGCGATCCTGTCGCAGCTTGCGAGACAGGTTTATAGTATCGAACGAATTCCAGAGCTCGCCCGGGCAGCACAACAACGACTCGGTGAGATGGGCTACGAGAACATTGAAACCCGCTGTAGCGACGGTTACCTGGGCTGGCCGGAAAAGTCGCCGTTCGACGGTATTGTGGTTACAGCTGCCGCACCAGAGGTTCCACCGGCGTTGCTCGAGCAACTTAAACCCGGTGGGCGCATGGCGATCCCGATCGGTTTACCCTATAGCCACCAGGAACTCACGCTGGTCACCAAGGACTCGCAGGGGAAAACTGATACCCATGACATACTTGGTGTCGCGTTTGTACCAATGGTTGAAGGCGTTTAGGGATTCAGGCTCTACCCAATCCCCGCTATGGCCTTTCTTGCGCTGGTAGATTTTACTTCACGTTCGTGGTCTGAATTCGCTACCATGGAAACTGACAAATAATAAGTTAGTTTATTACTATCATTCCCACACTGGATTTACGTTTCAGATGATTCGCATTGACAATGTCTGCAAGCACTTTGGTGGCTTGAAAGCGGTTGATCATGTCTCGATCGAGATTGCCGAGGGCTCAATCACCGGCCTGATTGGCCCTAACGGAGCCGGTAAAACCACGCTGTTCAACACCATCGCCGGCCTCTACGCGCCAACCTCGGGTCGGATTTATCTCGATGACGAAGAAATCACCGGTCTCAAACCACACCAGCTGTTCAATAAAGGCTTGCTGCGCACTTTCCAGATTGCGCACGAATTTACGCGTCTGTCGGTAGTCGAAAACCTGATGATGGTGCCGGCACATCAATCCGGAGAGAACCTCGTTAATGCCTGGTTTCGGCGTGGCCTGGTCGAACAGGAAGAACGTCAGATCAATCAACGCGCGATGGAAGTGGTTGATTTCCTGAACCTCGGGCATATTGCTGATGAAATTGCCGGCAATCTTTCGGGCGGGCAAAAAAAGCTGCTCGAACTCGGACGTACCATGATGGTCGACGCCAAGATCGTTTTTCTGGACGAGGTCGGCGCGGGGGTAAATCGAACCCTGCTACGTGAAATCGGCGACGCGATTATCAAGTTGAATCGGGAAAAGAATTACACCTTCTGCATGATCGAGCATGACATGGATTTCATCTCGCGTCTTTGTGATCCTGTGATTTGCATGGCCGAGGGCGCGGTGCTGGCCGAGGGCACGGCCGAGCAGGTAAAAAACAACGAGGAAGTCATTGAAGCCTATCTCGGGCGCGGCTTGAAAAATAAGGGAGCCATCGCGTGAGTTTCCTCAGCGGCGAAAATATGGTCGGCGGTTATGGCGGCGCGGATATCCTCAAGGGTTGCAGCATCGAGGTTAACGAGGGCGAAATTGCAGTCATTGTAGGTCCAAACGGCGCGGGTAAATCGACCGCAATGCGGGCCCTGCTCGGAATGCTCGACCTGAAACAGGGATCGGTGCAGTTTCGCGGTAATGATATTTCCAGCCTGTCGCCACAGGATCGCATCGCCGAGGGAATCGCCTTCGTCCCGCAGACCAGCAACGTGTTTACCAGCATGACAGTGTTTGAAAATCTTGAAATGGGTGCATTCCTGCGTAACGACGATATTGCCGAGACACTTGAGCAAATCTACGAGTTATTTCCAATCCTGGCAGAGAAAAAAGACCAGCTTGCCGGCGAACTATCCGGCGGGCAACGCCAGCAGGTCGCGGTAGCGCGCGCGCTGATGTCGCAGCCGGCAGTGTTGATGCTGGATGAGCCCACCGCCGGAGTCTCACCGATCGTCATGGACGAGTTATTCGATCGTATTCTCGAGGTACGTCAAACCGGGGTGGCGATCCTGATGGTCGAACAAAACGCGCGCCAGGCACTGGACATCGCTGACCGCGGATTCGTGCTGGTGATCGGTGAGAATCGACACACCGATACCGGCGCAGCATTACTAGCCGACCCTGAAGTGCGACGTTCTTTCCTCGGAGGTTAAATGGAAGCTATTACCGATTTTGTCAGCGCCATCGTCCTGCTTCTCAACTTTATCGTGGTGCCGGGATTGTCGTATGGCTCTCAGCTCGCGCTCGGTGCGCTTGGTATCACACTGGTGTTTGGCATTCTGCGATTTGCCAATTTCGCGCATGGCGATACCATGGCCTTTGGCACCATGATGACAATCCTGGTGACCTGGTGGCTGCAATCAAAGGGGGTCAACCTGGGTCCATTGCCCACCGCCCTGCTTGCCCTGCCGGCAGGAATTGCATCCACAATACTGTTGCTGGTTGTGACCGACAGAACCGTTTACCGGTACTACCGGCACAACAAGGCCGTGCCGGTAACTTTCATGATCGCGTCAATGGGCGTCATGTTTATGACCAATGGCATAGTGCGCTTCGTCATTGGACCAAACGACCAGCGATTCCTCGACGGGGAACGCTTCATCGTGAGCGCCCGGAATTTCAAGTCCATGACCGGGCTTAGCGAGGGTTTAAGCATCAAGGTATCGCAGGGATTGACCATCGTGGTGGCTATTATCCTGGTCGCACTGTTATTCTGGTTCCTGCAAAAAACCCGCACTGGCAAAGCAATGCGGGCCTATTCCGATAATGAAGACCTGGCACTGCTCTCGGGGGTTGATCCTGATCGGGTTGTATTAGTGACCTGGATCATTACCGCAATCCTCGCAACGATTGCAGGTACTCTTTATGGTCTTGATAAAAGCTTTAAACCATTTACCTATTTACAGCTGTTATTGCCCATGTTCGCAGCGGCGATCGTCGGTGGCATAGGCAATCCGATCGGCGCAATTGTCGGCGGTTATGTCATTGCCTTTTCCGAGGTCATGGTGACCTATGCCTATAAAAAAGTCTTCATCTACCTGTTGCCACAAAGCCTGGAACCTCAAGGTCTGTTGCAGCTGCTTTCAACCGATTACAAGTTTGCCGTTTCCTTCGTGATCCTGGTGTTGGTGCTACTGGTGCGACCCACCGGCATCCTCAAGGGTAAGGTGTTGTGAGCAACACTCTCAAAACCCAACTCGCTTTCTCGGTAATTGCGCTGCTACTGGTCATTATCGGCCTGGTCCAGTCCTGGAACGTCTCGCTGGGAATTCTTAACCTGTGCCTGATATCAGCGGTTATGGCGCTTGGCGTTAACATGCAATGGGGTTACGCGGGATTGCTCAATGTCGGTGTTATGGGTTTCGCGGCACTGGGCGGTATGAGTGCAGTACTGGTGTCCCAGGCACCGATCACCGAGGCCTGGCAGGCGAGTTGGGGCCGCTTGTTATTCGCCGCTTTGTGTTTTGCCGTCACCATTGCCGCATCGATAGTTTGCTATCGCAAACTCGCTGCCGGCCGCAAACGTAACCTGGCTTTGGCGCTGGTAATTATCGGTGGTCTGGCGCTGACTCGATTCTTTTTTGATCCCGCGGTTACCGCGATCGAAGCGATCGAACCCGCCAAGACTGGATTCCTGGGAGGCATGGGGCTGCCAATCATTTTTTCCTGGGTATTTGGGGGTATCGTTGCCGCCGGTATTGCCTGGTGTATCGGCAAGGTTGCGCTTGGCCTGCGTGCCGATTACCTCGCCATAGCCACCCTCGGAATATCCGAAATCATTCTGGCGGTTCTGAAAAACGAAGACTGGCTCACCCGGGGTGTTAAAAATGTAACCGGTTTATCGCGTCCGGTTCCCTACGAAATTGACCTGCAAACCACAACCTGGTTTATCGATTTTATGCGTTGGTGGCACAGTGGCTCGCTCGGTGTTCTAAACGAGGCTGAACAACAACTGGCGCTCAAGCAATTCGTCATCGATGGATCGAGTATCTTCGTCAAGTTTTGTTATACGGGGCTGTTTGCCGGCGTCCTCGTTATTGTCCTGTTACTCAGTGTCAAGGCACTGAATTCCCCCTGGGGTAGAATGATGCGGGCGATACGTGACAATGAAATTGCCGCCGGTGCAATGGGTAAAGATGTTACCCGGCGCCACCTCGAAATCTTCATTATCGGTTCGGCGGTTATTGGTGTTGCGGGCGCGATGCTGACAACCCTGGATGGGCAGTTCACACCGACTTCCTATCAACCACTGCGCTTCACATTCCTGATCTGGGTTATGGTTATCGTTGGTGGCTCCGGCAATAACATGGGTTCTGTGCTGGGCGGGTTTTTGATCTGGTTAGTCTGGATCGAGGCCGAACCCATAGGCGTATGGCTGATGGCGTTCAGTACCGGCTGGCTCGATGAAGGCAACGCGATACGCATCCACCTGATCGAAAATGCCCAGCATATGCGCCTGTTCTTCATGGGACTGGTGCTGCTACTGGTATTACGCTTCAGCCCGGGCGGAATTCTCCCCGAGGTAGTCAGGAAACAGGGGTCATAAAAAAGCCCGGCACCGTAAACGGAACCAGGCTCTGGGACAGGTCGAAACTATCTTAATGGATTTTAATGGTATTCCACTTGCCGTTACCGATTTCCAGTTCCTTGTAGGAGCCAAAAACTTCACCTACATCGTTGAACTCGACGTTGGTAGCACCCTGGTAATCGACATCACCGCCGGCGGCGATAATCTTCAATGCCTTGTCAAGCTCACCCGGGCCAATTTTCTTGCCCGGTGCATTGGCGACCATCATCATTTTGGACTGCAGCGCAGCTCGATCCGCCGAACCGGCAGCCTGCATCGCAAGCACCAGCAGGGCAGCAGCATCGTAGGATTCAGGAACAAACGGCCCATCACCGGTTATACCGTTGGTCTTGGCAAAGGTCATGAACGCATCGGCACCGGATGCTCCACCTGGCAGGGTTGCGATCGAACCGTCCAGTGCTGAACCTATCGCGGCAATCAGCGAATCACCGACCATGCCATCAGCCATGACGAAACTATCGAATGCATCCGCATCCACCGCCGCCTGGATAATGCCCTTCCCGCCCTGGTCAACATAACCAAAAACGGCGAGATGCTTTGAGCCCGAGGCGGACAGTGCACCCACTTCGGCCGAGTAATCCGCTTTGCCATCTTCATGCGCCGCGCTAATCGAAACTTTCCCACCGAGCGCTTTGAAAGACGCGGTGAAGGAGTCGGCAAGGCCCTTGCCATAATCGTTGTTGGTATAGGTAACGGCAACTTCATCAATACCGCGACTTTGCAAAACGGATGCCAGCACCTGGCCCTGGCGGGCGTCGGAAGGTGCAGTACGATGGAAAAAACCCTTGTCGTTAATTGTTGACAAGGCGGGAGACGTTGCCGAGGGCGATACCATCACCACGCCATTAGGTACCGCGACGTTATTGGCGATCGCAGTGGTAACACCCGAACAATCGGCGCCCATAATCGCCGCCACGCCATCCGCGGTTATCAACCTTTCGGCGACAGACGAAGCCGCCGCTGAATCGATACAGGTCGAATCACCGCGCACGCTGGAAATTGATTGACCACCTAAAAAACTGCCCGATTTAGATGCTTCTGCAAGTGCCAACTCGGCACCCGCAGCCATCCCTGGCGTTAGCGATTCAATCGGTCCGGTAAAGCCGAGAATAACCCCGACCTTGATATCTTCAGCGCCAACGGATGCTGACAAGGTCAGCAGGGTTGAAGCAATAAGTAATTTTTTCATTACGCTCTCTCTTAGGTATGTTTTAGTTTTATAGCTTTCACGAAATAACTCTGTAATTCCGTTTGCTGCGGCTAATACTAACATCGTTTATAGGGGTATGCATGTAATCAAGAAGACGGAAAACTGTTTTCTCGCCTGTTTTTACTGGCCTTTTCCTTCAATTTCAGGCATTTTCGGGTGTTTTTCCGAAGCAACAAGATTCCATGCCAATCGATGTCAATTTGACAAACCATTCTTCGCCCTCTAGCTGGCGGAAATTTCCAATTACGCAACAACCTGACTACCCGGACCAGCAGCACCTGCAAGACGTGGAAAACCGATTGTGCGCCCTGCCCCCGTTGGTGTTTGCCCAGGAAATTCGAGACCTCAAGCAAAATCTAGCCAATGTCGCGGAAGGAAAAGGCTTTGTTCTCCAGGCAGGTGACTGCGCCGAATCCTTTGCCGAGTTCAGTGCTAATAAAATAAGAGATACATTCAAGGTGCTGCTACAAATGGCGGTGGTGCTGACTTTCGGCGGTCGACGTCCCGTTACCAAGATCGCACGCATGGCGGGACAATTTGCCAAGCCACGCTCGGCTGATTTCGAGGAAATAAACGGGCTCTCGTTGCCCAGTTTTCGCGGCGATATTATCAATGCAGCCGATGTCGACCCCAGTGCCAGAATTCCCGACCCTGAGCGTATGCTGCGCGCTTACAATCAAAGTGCATCCACGCTTAACCTGCTGCGGGCCTTTGCCCAGGGAGGTCTCGCCGACCTGCACCAGGTGCATCGTTGGAATATGAGCTTTGTCGAAGCCAGTCCCGGCAAGGAACGTTACCTGAAAATGTCCGAACGTATCGAGGATGCACTGGGTTTTATGGAAGTTTGCGGAATTACATCGCAAACCGCGCCGTCAATTCGTGAAACCCAGTTATTCACTTCGCACGAGGCCTTACTGCTGAACTACGAGGAAGCGTTGTCACGCATCGATTCTTTCACCGGCCGTTGCTACAACTGCTCGGCCCATTTTGTCTGGATTGGCGAGCGCACCCGTCAGCTCGATCATGCACATGTCGAATTCTTTAAACACATTGAAAACCCGGTCGGTGTCAAGATCGGTCCAGCCACCAAACCGGACGACTTGCTGCGCTTGATCGACGCACTCAACCCGGCAAACGAACCCGGTCGGCTAACTTTGATAACCCGCATGGGAGCCGACAAGTTACCCGATACGCTACCCCGACTGGTTCATGCGGTGCAAAAAGAAGGCAGTAATGTCGTCTGGTCCTCGGACCCGATGCACGGCAACACGGTTAAATCCAGCTCCGGTTTTAAAACCCGCCAGTTCGACGATATTCTGTCCGAGCTGAATCAGTTTTTTGCTGTGCACCAGGCCGAGGGAAGTTACCCCGGGGGGATCCACCTTGAAATGACCGGTGAACACGTCACCGAGTGTACCGGCGGTGCCTACAAGATTGCTGATTCTGACCTGGCAACCCGCTACCTGACCAGCTGCGATCCCAGGCTCAACGCCGACCAGGTACTAGAACTGGCCTACTTGATAACAGACGCGCTCAAACAGGCCAGGCCTGAAGACTTATCCCGGTAACCGATCAACACCCTGGAACAAACCCTTATGACAGAAACCACCCCAAGCAAACTCGCGCAGGTATTAGAGGCCGGCCAGTTTGCCATGACCGCCGAAACCTCGCCTCCTGATTCATCCTCGCCGCAGTCGGTTCTCGATCGCGTAGACTGCCTCAAAGGCCTGGCTGACGCGGTAAACGTGACCGACGGCGCCAGCGCCCGGGTCCACATGTCGGCGTTAGCAGCGGCCGCAATCATGGCTCGGGAAGGCATCGAGCCAGTGCTTCAACAGACCACCCGCGATCGTAACCGCCTGGCCTTGCAGGGAGACGTTCTTGGCGCCGCTGCGTTAGGTGTGCATAATTTTCTGTGCCTGACTGGCGACAAGATGGCGGCCGGCGATCAACCCGATGCCGCCGAAGTGTTTGAGATCGATAGCGGCCAGCTGATGCGACAAATGCGCGATATGCGTGATGCAGGCACCTACCCATCCGGACGGGAAATCAATCCCGCACCATCACTCTTTCTAGGTGCTGCAGAAATGCCGGCAGAGCCCGGAGACAACTGGCCTGCTGCGAGGCTGCAGGCCAAGATTGACAATGGTACTCAGTTTTTTCAGACCCAGTATTGCTTTGAGCTGGATAAAGTCAGGCGTTACTGCCAGGCACTGGTGGATGGTGGCTTTACCGAGCAGGCTCACTTTCTGATCGGTATCGGACCCCTGGCATCGGCCAGGTCAGCGCGCTGGATGAACGATAACCTTTTCGGGGTACAGGTACCGGACGAAATCATCACACGCCTCGAAGCTGCCGATGACCAAAAAGCTGAGGGGCGCGCCATTTGTGCCGAACTACTGCAAGGGTTTTCTGAAATCGAGGGCTGTGCCGGCGCCCATTTAATGGCACCACACGGCGAGGCCTCCTGTGCACAGGTCATCCAGGAGTCGGGGCTGCTCGGTCTCAGGAAATAACCAGGCTTAGAGTCCGCTCCGATCCGGTTCTGGCAATCGCGCGACCAATAACCTGCGCCTGGTCATAGCCTAGCTGCCGCAACTTCTGCATACATTCACCTGCCTGCGCCTCGGCAACGCTTGCCACCAGGCCACCGGCGGTTTGGGGATCAAAAACCAGGGGATAGTTTTCGTGGCTAGCCAGATTTTCGGTATCCTTGATGCTGTGTCGAATGCGGATGTTCTGCGGTTGCAGTGAACTGGCGATACCCTGGCGCGACAAACTGGTCACACCGGGATAAAGCGGCAGTCGATCGACGTAAATCTCGATCACACAAGCAGACTCGCGCGCCATTTCAAACAGGTGCCCGGCTAAACCAAAGCCGGTAACATCGGTACAGGCGCTGGCCTGGTACTGCCGCAAGCAACTTGCCGCATCCCGGCTTGACATCAGCATCTGTTCAATTGCGGCATCGAGCCAGTCGCCCCGCGCTTTACCCAGCATATCCGCGGCAAACAGAACGCCGCTGCCCAACGGCTTGGTTAATATCAGCACATCACCAGGTCGCACACCGGTTTTCAATATCAAGTCTTCGGGTCTTGCGAATCCGTTTACGCTAAGACCACAACTCATCTGGCTGGCTTCACCACTGTGTCCGCCAATCAACAGGGTTCCGTTCTGTTGCAAGGTTTCGACAACGCCCGACATCAACTGGAACAAATCCTGGGATTGCTTGTCTTCGCTACCATAGACAACATTTGCGATCACCATGGCACTGTGGGCATCCACACCCATCGCGTGCAGATCACCCAGCGCATGATTGGTCGCTATTTTACCAAACAGGTATGGATCATCGATAAAGCTGCGGAAATGATCTATTGATTGGATCAAATCCCTGCCCGCTGGAACCCTTATGAGGGCAGCATCATCCGGATGTTCGAGCCCGGAATCATTGCTGATTTCATATTTCTGACCAATCTGGTCAAGCACCTGCTCCAGGATTTCACTGCCAACCTTCGAACCACAGCCACCACAGCGCATGGGTGCGATCTCCCCGCGATCGTCTTCGACGCGCGTCATCTCGGGTAGTTCGGAAAAACGCCGTATGAACTTGCGATCGATTCTGTCCTTGAGCCACCAACACCATTTTCCCTTGAAGGCCCAGGGACCGCGACTGGCAATGGCGAAACGATCCCCGGTTGAAATCAGCGACAGGAATTGAGCTTGTGGCCTGAATGGCCTGAGTTCCCGCTGCTGGTATTTGAGGATGAGATTGCGTGCCAGGGGAAGGCCCTGGCGTACCGCGAAGACCCCTGATTTGGGCCTGGGGTAATCGGTTACCGCTGTGACATCGCCTGCGGCAAACACGTCATCGTGCGAAATGCTTTGCAGACAGGGATTAACCGCGATAAACCCGTTAGTGTCGAGTGCCAACCCGGAATCGATCAACCAGTCCGCGGGGCTCGCGTGGGTAACCCAGATGGCTGCATCGGCGGCCACCGGTGCCTCGAAATCACCTTGCAGAAACCCGTTTCGAAATCCTGTTACCCGGTGTTGATAAAAAACCGGGATCGATCGTTGTTGCAAAATATCCGCAAACATCTGCCGTGCCCGGTTATTGTGACCCGGCAGCAATCTGTCGCGGTCGGTCACAATCAGAAGCTGAAGGCTGGCCTGTCGCCGCGCTAGCTGCGAGGCGCGATATTGCAATGACAGGGCCAGTTCGATAGCACCGGCGCCACCGCCAATAATCGCTAACTGCAGGTCCTTATCAGCTTCAACAAGACGCTGCTCGAGTCGATGCCAGGATTCGATAAAGCGATCGACAGGCTTAACCGCGAACTGGTCGTTTTCCTGGCCCTCAAGCCTCGGACTGGTGGGTCGGGAACCGGTGTTAATCGATAAAAGATCGTAATCAAGCGACGGGCGCCCGGCAATCGTAATTTGCTTGCGCTCGGCATTGATAGCGGTAACTTCAGCGTGAATGATACGTGCACCGGCAAAGCGCGCCAACGGCAGCAGGTCAATATGCGCTGCGTCGTAATCGTAGTGCCCGGCGACAAATCCCGGTAGCATGCCCGAGTAAGGAGTATGCAGATCACGCGTCACCAGGGTAATCCGTAACCCAGGCTGCGGATTCATCGCAAAGTGCCTGAGCACAAACAAATGGCTGTGCCCTCCCCCGATTAACACCAGGTCGGAGGTAACGGGTGACTCCTTATTTTGCATCAGCAATCAAACCAATTGTTGGCAACAGATTTTGGGCGCATTCATCGCTCTGGTATTATGCGTGCAGGTTTTGTACTGTAAAGCCATGTTTTTGTTAATCCGAATCCTTTCAAGTTGCCTGGTCATCCTATTGGGGTGCATTGCAGCAACCCCTTTGGCGGCACAGCAGTTTCACGAAATTGAGCAGGGCTACCCCGGAATTCTCGTTGAAGAGCTGGTCAATGGCCTGGGTGTCCCCTGGGGCATTGCATTTATATCCTCGCACCAACTCCTGGTCACCGAACGAGCGGGCCGCATACTCCTGATCGACATAAAAAAATCCGCCTCTGTTGCTCTCAGCGGTGTACCCGAAGTTGTCGCCGAAGGCCAGGGTGGCATGCTTGATGTAGCCGTCGGGCCCAATTATGAACGCGAGGGCTGGATTTACTTTACCTACAGCAAGGCCTCCAAGGGCGAGGCAGCGACCACGCTCGCGCGAGCGCGCCTGGATCAGGACCGACTGGTCGACTGGCAGGATTTACTGGTCACCGATTCGGCCACCGATACGCGAAGGCACTTTGGCAGTCGCATCGCCTTTGACGACGACGGACATGTATTTTTCGGTGTCGGGGATCGTGGCAAGCGTCACATGTCACAGGACCTGAGCAATCATATCGGTTCGATAATACGGCTGAATCTTGATGGCAGCATTCCATCGGATAATCCTTTTTATAATAATCCGAGGACGCGCGAAGAAGTCTGGAGTTTCGGTCATCGCAATCCCCAGGGACTGGCTTTCGATGTCCAGACCTCTCGATTATGGGAGATCGAGCATGGGCCACGGGGGGGCGATGAAATCAATCTCATCACCAGGGCGCGAAATTATGGCTGGCCGGTCGTCAGCCACGGTAAGGAATACTGGGGACCAATAGCGGTTGGCGAGGGAACCAGTAAGCCGGGTATGGAGGATCCACGCAAGGTTTATATTCCATCGATCGCGCCAGGTAGCCTGGTGATGTACCGTGGCAAAGCCTTTCCCGAGTGGCGCGGCAACCTGTTTACTGGCGCACTCAAACTGCGCCATTTGAATCGAATCGAGCTCTCTCCATCTGGCCAGGTAGTCAACGAAGAACGTATCCTTGAAGATCTGAATGAACGCATTCGCGCACTGGTCACAAGCGCCGAGGGCTGGATTTATTTCTCCACCGACAGCGGCCGCATCCTGCGTATACTCCCCGAGTAATGATTAATCAACTGATAGAGGTGGCATTGCAGTGCCCTTATTGCTGGGAAGATATTACGCTGCTGGTCGATGGTTCGATCGAAACCCAGGAATACATCGAGGATTGCGAAGTTTGCTGCCGTCCCATTGATTTTAGCGTCGAGGTCGACGACGACGGGCTGGCTCGAGTTCAGGCTCGCCTGCAACACGAGTAAGTCTGGTAGTTTAACCTTACCCCTGTTGCTTGCCACGACTAACGAATAACGAACTCGGAGGTAAGCGGGGCCTGATCCGTTTCTTCAATCATCAGCTCATCTACTCTTGCATGCGAGGGGCCGACACGAATATTTTCAGTTACGCTCGAAACCGAATCCCCATCTCCATGCAGACAAAACTCGACGCGCCCATCATCCAGGTTACGTACGTATCCGGAAAGATTCCGGGCTTGTGCATGACGCATGACAAAGTAACGGAAACCTACGCCCTGCACGCGACCTGTAACAAAGCCTTTTACGCTACGAACCTGCCCCATTTCAAACCTCGATAAAGGTATTCGTTCTACGCTAGCCTGGATTTAACCTGGCTTCTATCGCCACTCGCTCGGCATTCCAGAATTCGGCCCATCGAGCCAGTAATTTCAAACCTTCCTGCTGTTGCGCTTCATCACCGGCCTCGATTCCAACACGATAATTCTCAACCCCGTTGACGAAATATCGCTGAAAGTTTTTTCCCAGGCGAAGATCCAGTTCATCCAGGAATTTTCGCTCAACCTGGAACGCAAGTTTAAGTCCTTGATCGAGCATGGTCAGTGCCTGCACCAGCTCTGCCTGTTCCAAGTCAGGTGTCTGTAATTGTCTGCCGCCAGCTTCCACCTGTTTCAGGGATTCGAGAAAGTAGTACTTCTGGTCTCTGGCAACTTCATCCTCTTCGTTTGAAGAGGAGCAGGCGGCAAGTATGCCCAGTAACAGGCACACCAGAATTAATCGCTGCGCTGCCGGGTTCATATTTTTCCAGCGATACGCATCCGCAGCGCATTTAGCTTGATAAAGCCCTCGGCATCTTTTTGATCATAAGCGCCGCGATCATCTTCAAAGGTAACTATCGCTTCGTCAAACAGGCTATTGGTGGCGGATTTACGACCTACCACGCTGACCGAACCCTTGAACAGCTTGACTCGAACTTCACCGTTTACCGTCACCTGCGACGCATCGATCATTTGCTGAAGCATCTTACGCTCGGGACTCCACCAGTATCCGTTGTAGATCAGGTGGGCATATTTAGGCATCAATTCATCTTTCAGATGTGCGACCTCGCGATCGAGCGTAATCGACTCGATTCCACGATGGGCCTTGAGCATAATGCTGCCGCCCGGGGTTTCGTAACAACCGCGCGACTTCATACCGACATAGCGATTTTCAACGATATCCAGGCGACCTATACCGTGGGCACCACCCTCCAGATTAAGGCGTGTTAGTACCTGTGCAGGACTCAAGCACTCTCCATCGATCGAAACAATGTCTCCGCTTTCAAACCCGAGTTCCAGGTAGGTCGGTTTGTCCGGCGCCAGTTCAGGGGATACGGAGCGCTGCCACATATCGTCCTGTGCCTCGAACCATGGATCTTCCAGTTCCCCGCCTTCGTAGGAAATATGCAACAGGTTAGCGTCCATCGAATACGGAGACTTGCCTGCCTTTTTCTTTTCGATCGCAATCCCGGCGACATCGGCATAGGCAAGCAGGCTTTCGCGAGAGTTCAAATCCCATTCTCGCCAGGGTGCGATAACACGAATATCAGGGCTCAACGCGTAGGCGCCGAGCTCGAATCGGACCTGGTCGTTACCTTTGCCCGTGGCACCATGCGACACCGCGTCGGCACCGGTTTCAGCAGCAATTTCGACCAGGCGCTTCGCGATCAGGGGACGGGCTATTGAAGTTCCAAGCAGGTACTCGCCTTCATAAACCGTGTTAGCACGAAACATCGGGTAGACGAAATCGCGTACGAACTCTTCCTGCAGGTCTTCAATGTATATCTCCTTGACCCCATATTTTTCAGCCTTGATGCGGGCCGGTTCGAGCTCTTCTCCCTGGCCGATGTCAGCAGTGAAGGTGACTACCTCACATTCGTATTCATCTTCCAGCCATTTTAGGATAACCGAGGTATCAAGGCCGCCTGAATAGGCCAGCACCACTTTGTTTACCGTTGTTTTACTCATGTTTTTCCTGTTGCAATCCGGCCTGAAAGACCAGGCCTTAAAGAGGTGCGTATTGTCTTTAGAAATCGCGCAAAAATCCAGCATAAGCGTATAATGCGAGCATCAAAAACTGGAGGCAAATCATGTCAGATTCTGGATTCAAAGTGCACTCAATGGAATTGGGGCCCATGGAAAATTTCGTTTACCTGATCGAGGATATTGCCAGCCATCGGTGCGCGGTCGTGGACCCGGCCTGGGAAGTCGGTCAAATTGTGGCCCGTGCCAACCAGCACAATCTCGATATTACCGATATCTTGCTGACCCATAGCCACAATGACCACATCAATGGCATCGAGGAATTACTGAACCACGCCAATGCCGAAGTGCACCTGCTTAAACCGGAGTATGAATTCTGGGCACACGAACTTGACAAACCGAGTCTGCACCACGGCGGTGATGAACTGACACTTGGCGAGACCACGATCAAGATTTTGCATACTCCCGGGCATACGCCCGGTTCTGCCTGTTATCAACTCGGTAATGAAATCATTACCGGTGATACGCTTTTCGTGTTCGGCTGTGGGCGCTGCGATATGAGTGGCGGCAATCCCGAACACATGTTCGAGACACTGAAAAACATGAAACAGCGTTTGCCGCAGGATATGCTCATCCATCCAGGCCACAATTACTCGGTGAAGCAAACCTGCACCCTGGCAGACCAGCTTGAAGGCAATCCGTTCATGCATTACGAAGACGCGGAGGCGTTCGTTAACTATCGAATGCACGTGCATGACAGGACTCGCAACGAACCCTACGATGCAATCAGCAAACAACAGCTAAAAGTCGCCAACCTGCTCTAATAGTTTCCCCTTATCTAGCACGGTAGCCTATCGCATGTATCAGGATTCCGGAATGCAAACCACATATTACTGAATTTCCCGCAATCAAACGGATTACCCGCGGCGCGCAACGGAGAATTTAGGTAGACATTTTGATATCGGTCAGTTTGTCTCGAAGATTTTTCTGCAATGCTTTAGATATCAGATCTAATGGAGTATCAATCTCATGCCTGCGCAAAAACTGAAACAGATACTGGACGAAGGCAATATCAAATATATCAGCATAAACCATTCGCCTGCTTATACGGCTCGCGAAACTGCCGCCTCGACTTTCGTGCCCAGGCGCGAATTTGCAAAAACAATAATCGTTGACCTGGATGGTGAAAAAGTTATGGCGGTAGTATCGGCATCCCGCCACGTGGACATCGCCGCACTCAGGGGCCTTGCGGGCGCGGACGTGGCCCGATTGGCCACCGAGGATGAATTCAGGGAGTTATTTCCAGATTGCGAGGTCGGTGCCATGTCCCCGTTCGGGTCGCTCTACGGCATAAGGGTATTCGTCGACGCAATGGTGACCGAAGTGGATGACCTTTGCTTTAATGCCGGTTCACACGAACAGGTTATGCGCATGGATTGTGGCGATTACCTGAACCTCGAGCAGCCCGTCGTCGGAACGATTGCGATTAAAGAGTGAGGTTGCTACCTCGAAAACATCGGTTTCGGCTAGCATTCCGAAATTAAACCCGGGGCTAATCGAGGCTGCCAAACACACGACGCAATAGTTCGGTGGTGCGCGCAGCCGGATTGGCACGGATACTGGCCTCTTCGTCCGCGATCAACACAAACAGGCCCGCTATCGCGCTGTCGGTAGCATAAGCCTCGAGATCCGGATCAACATCGTCCACCAATGGAAGCTGGTTATACTTATTGACAATATCACCGTAATATCGAGTGGCACTGGTTTGCTGCAGCGTATCACTGACAATAGGCAGGAATTCTTTGCGCAAATCGTCTCCGGTGGTGCGGACCAGGTATTGGGTCGCGGCATCATCGGCACCATTTAAAATATCAAAAGCATCCCGAATGGTCATAGAGGTGATCGCTTTTATGAAAATCGGCTTGGATTTGATTGCGGCTTTTTCGGCACTGCGGTTCAGCTGCTTGACAAAACGATCGACATCCTTGCCGAGTCCGATTTTGCGCAGTGCTTTTTCCACTTTGCGCACCTCGGTGGGAAATTCGATTTTAAGCCGCGGGTTACCGTAATAACCATTCTTAGCCGACGCGCTCACCGCCCCTTTCGAGATTCCTCGCGATAGCGAATCCTTGAGAGCCGCCACAACCTCCGAATTGGTCAACGGTACTTCATCACCACTCGCACTAACGATTTCATAAGCCTGGCGCAAGTCTTTTTCAGAACAACCCGCCAAAGCTAGCAATACGATCCCAAGCGCAATCAGCCTCATTATTCTATTCATATGTACTCGATTATCTCGCCCAGTTGTTCGACCCGGATATCGGTGAATTCAGCCCAGTCTACATTACCACGGGTGTCCAGATGTACCGTCGCTACACCTGCACCCTTACCAGCCTCGAGATCATACAGGTAATCGCCGACCATGACCGCATCTTTAGCATCAGCCTGCCAGAAATTCAGCAAGCGTTTAACGCCGTCGGGTGAGGGTTTCGGAATGCAGGAATCACGATCCAGAATATGATCCAGCGGAAAAAAGTGGTCTATCCCGCAGGCCTGCAAGGTCTGTTTGACTACCGGCATGGTATTACGCGTCAGAATTGCCATTTGACGTCCGCCGTCATGGAGCTTTTGCAATAGTTCGCTGGCCCCCTGCATCACCGAAGCCTTCCCCGCGTAGTAAAATTCAAGTTCATTCAAAGACTCCCATAGCGGCGTAGCCTCACTCTCTGGCATTGCATGCAGAGCCTCCAGGATCGGGGTTTCCGGCCCCAGCCCCAGTTCGCGTCTAATGTGATCAAAATCGTGTGCACTCACGGTCAGGGTACCGTCCAGATCAAAGATCCAGTGACCACGATGTTTGAGCAGGTTTGGTTGCCGCATCAAGCTATCCGTTATCGTTGGGAAAAATCAGGTTTCAATGTAGTATCTCGGTTTCACAATTTATCAAAAAGAGAACAATTATGACAATCCAGGTTGGTGACAAAATACCTGCCATCGAGATACAGCATAAGACCGACAGCAATGTCGAAACCATAAACATTGTTGATCTTTGCAAGGGTAAAAAAGTTGTGCTGTTTGCACTTCCTGGCGCCTTCACTCCAACCTGTTCCGCGTCCCATCTGCCGGGTTACGTGGTTGCTTCGGATGAACTGTTCGCAAATGGAATAGACCTCATCATATGCCTCTCGGTGAATGACGCACATGTCATGCATGCCTGGGGTGAGCAGCAAAACGTAGACGACAGGATAATGATGATCGCCGACGGTAGTGCCCATTTCACGAAGGCCATCGGACTGGAAGAGGATCGTGATGCTACGGGCATGGGTATACGCTCACAGCGTTATGCGATGGTGATCAACGATAACGTGGTCGATGTACTCAATGTCGAGGCACCACAAAAATTCGAAATCAGCGATGCCCAGACCATACTGGCCAGAATATGACGGCTTAAAAACATGACCGAGCCCAAAGGACCGAATGAATTCGTCGATGCTGCCTATCATCTCGTCGATGAGGCCAGCATGGTCGATTTCTACCGCAAATGGGCCGCGGATTATGATCACCAGATGCTCAACGAGCTTGGATATACGTCACCGACAAAAATCGCACAACAGCTAAGCCAGCATTTACCCGATACCGAGTCAACGGTATTCGACATTGGTTGCGGCACCGGATTGACCTGCGTATTCCTCGCCGCAAAAGGTTATACCAATCTCGACGGGATCGATCTCTCACCCGATATGGTGCGTGTTGCCAGCGAGCGCGGCATTTACCGCGAACTCCTGGTGGGCGATGTTAACCAGGCGCTGAAACGCAACGACGAGAGTTATGACGCCGTTATTTCATCAGGGACATTTACCCATGGTCACGTCGGTCCGGAACCGCTGGATGAAATATTTCGAATTCTGAAACCGGGCGGCATCCTGGCCTGCACCATCCACCAGGATCTGTGGACAACGATGGGTTTTGAAGAAAAACTGGCAGCCATGGCCGCAAAGGGCATCGCCAGCCCTGTCAGTTGCGAAATGGATAGCTATTATAAAGATCGCGAGCCCGAAGGTTGGTTCTGTGTTTATCGAAAAAACGCTTAATTTGCATCCTGCAGTTTAATGAAGTGATCAAGCACGGTAGTCACATAACATCCAGCCGGCAGATCCAGTTTCAATAGCAGGGATTGATCCCCGGCATCGTAGTCGTAACTGAAGTTATCGACAACTGCACGCAAGGCACGCATTTGCAGCCTGGCTCCCTGCTGATCGAGACAGCGGGTAATCGCGTCATATTCAGCAAAAACCTGCGCTTCGATAGCCTGGGGCTCCCCCGTCAATAAAACCTGGCCGGAGCCGTAAAGACTCGCGGTACTCGAGATATCCAGCGCCCGAAATCTTTCTACAAGCCTGTCATCGAGGGTTTCGGAGAAAATCGAGCGATTCCCCCGCAACATAAAAACATCTCCTTCCAGCGGCAGTTCCCAATGGCCCAGGCTGATTCGCTGCGCCAGAATTCGATTAAACAGGTGGCTGCGCAGCGATGACAACAAAATACTCTTGCGCGAACGTGTCAACCGGCGCCCGGGTAATTGCTCGAGCGCCTGTGTGACGTTATCTTGCTGGCGACCAAATCGCTGTGCGCCAAAATAATTCGCAAATCCCTGCCTGGTGACGGCACTAATTTGCTCCCTGGTTTTATCGGGAAGGTCACCGACTTCACGCAAATGTACCTGGAAAGAGTTGTACTTGTGGGTGCCCGGGCGCAGCTTACGGTTATGGCTGGCCTGCCTCAAAACCTGGTATCCATTGCCTTGGAACAGTTCGGCTGGTGGTTTTTTACCTGGCATATGCAAACTCAACCACTGACGCGTGAGCGCATGTTTATCCTTGAGCCCGCTATAACCGATAAGCCTGGGATCGAGCGAGTAATCGCTGGCGACGCGGGAAATGAGCTCATGCGTGCTAAGTCCCTCCTTTTCAACCAGCAGGAAAAGATGCTCACCCTCGCCGCTCGGCTCAAATCCCAGTTCTTCGCAGACCCGGAAATCGTTCGGCTTCGATTTCAGGATCCCTGCCGTAACCGGCTGTCCGTAGGGGTATACCAGTTCCGGCATTATCAAGAACGGGGTTTTTCGGCTACCTGGTTACGCAGGTAGTTAATGTTTATCCGCCTGGCATCGACGCCAAGGTTCTGATTTATGGCTTTATTGGCAAGCTTGAGCAATGACCTGGCGTCGGGCAACAGGCCCTCGTCAACCGGAAAACTGACACTTTCCCGCAACCCCTCAACCCAGCCGTGCCCGGCGCCGAATTCGATCGTCGCGTTGATTTCCACCCTGTTTACCGGGCTAAGCTGTTCCGTGCCGATAAGTTCTGCGCAATTGCTGCTGTCGCGCCCATAGACTGCCCAGTAAATTTCGTGCATACGCGCATCCAGCGCGACCAGCGCATTAGCGTGTCCGGTACGATCCATGCAGACCTGGGCTAGAATCGCCAGCGTCGATATGGGTAACAACGGAATGTTTAACCCGAGACCTATCCCCTGCGCCTGCGCGGCTGCAATACGGATACCGGTAAACGCCCCGGGGCCATTACCGAAAGCACAATGAGAAATCATCGATTTTGTGACAGCTGAGGCTTGCAGAACCTGATCCATCATTTCAGGCAACAAGCGTGTGTGCTGACGGGGTGCAACTTCAAACTCATGAAAAACCGCACCATCCTCGCGCAACAGTGCGGCGGAACAGGCTTCGGTAGAGGTATCGATGGCGAGAATATTCACGCCGGTATGATAGGGGACCCGTCCCCTGTTTGGCTAGCCGATATAGGGTATCCGGGTCAGTTTAGGAGATTGATAACCTGTTTGGCGTCTGCGAGTAACGGATGGTTTGGATTTTCATCCACAAACTGTCGCATCACCGCCAGGGACTGCTTGCGTTGATCGATATTTGCCAGGCTGATGCTTTTGGCGAACAATGCATTGGGGCGCATATCGCTAGCTTCATACTGACTCAGAAAACCGTCGAACAAGACCACCGCCGCTTCAAGGTCACCCTGGTCCATTTTGTATTGCGCCAGGCTGAATCTTTCCAGCTCTGCCTGAAAATTCTCATCCTGGGTTAAATCCGCTTTCCAATAGGGTTTGAGCAAGGTTTCGGTTGTTTCAGCACCACGGATTCCCGCCAGGTAGGTCTGGTTTGATCTGGCAGATTGCTTTTGCGTCGGATTGAGTGATTTCAGATGTGCCCAGACAGACTTAAACAGGCCTTTGAAGACACTGTGCGAACTGGTTTCATTAATCGTCGTCGTACCCTGTGCGATAACCGGCGCGTTGACAGTAATAATTCCAGCAAAAAATAGGGTGATGAGTAATTTCTTCACTTCTTAATCCTCTATTGGCTCAAGAGCTTGCTATATGCATCATACTCTTTTTCCAGATCCGAGTTCAATTGCAATGCCCGCCGATAACTGATTTTCGCCTGCTTTAAATCACCGGCCCTGTACTGCGCCATCGACAGGTTAATCCAGATGCCACCATCTTCATTGTCCAACTCGGTGGCCCGTGAGTAAAATTCAATCGCCTTATTATACTCTTTCTGCAGGAAGTATAGGTTACCCTGGTTGGATTTCACCGCACTATCATCTGGAGCCAGTTCATTCAAAGCCACGAATTCAAGCTCTGCATCTTGATATAGCCCAAAACGCGCATACAGAATGGCAATTTGCAGGCGAGCCCTGATGTTACCCGGGTCATTCGCTACCATGGTCTTGTACGGCAATACCAGGCGATCGATGCTTTTCAGTAATAATTCATTTCGTGCCTGCTTTACCAGGCTCTCGGCACGCCTCTTTTCGGGTAATTCGATCGTGTAACTGGCTTTACGCAGGGTTACCGGTTTATATTCTTGCCAGGTTTGTTCCAGATCAATAATACCGAGTTCACCTGCCTCAAGCGCAGCCTGGTATTTATTCGCACCCTCGGCCCAGGCCTCGATAAAACTGGTATTTACCATGGTTGCTTCGAGTGGGATCCATACATGGCCATCCTTGAAAGCCAGCAGGCTGCTATCCTGGCTGATTAAACCCGCATCATGCTCGGCAATACCGGTATCGAACATCATAAATAAATGTCCGGGTATTTCGATCAGCGCGGTTTTAATTCCAAGGTTTTCAAGGCCGGCGCTGATCAAAACCGATAAATCATCACAATCGCCACTTTTCAAGTGCAGGGTTTCTCGAGGAAACTGCACGTAGTCGATTTGATCGTCACGCAAGTCGGTAAATGGCGTATTAGGATCCACGATATAGCTGATGCTGGACGCCGCCAGGCTGCTGAAAAACGCCATCGCCGATACCAGTTTGTCGTTCAGTGGTCCGGGATCTGGCTGAAAGGTGTTAACGACCTGTCGCACATAGTCTCTAAGGGTGTCATCCTTGGGTGTTACGAAGGAACCAATCATGGCCGAATCCGCCCAGATCATCGCATTCTTACCGTAAATCGTCATCGGCTGGGTTAGCGAAATGTCGTCATTTCGACCATCGCGCGAGTAGGTCAATTTCACTTCGACCTGTACCCCGGTGTCTTCGTCCACTTCGAGAACCTTGTTATTGAAGGTTGCCTTGATCGGGATTTCCAGGGTTTCGTTACCCTCGATCCTGGCGATATCAACCGAGGTTGGAAAATCCATGAATTCCTTGATTTGAAACGAGAGTTTCAAATTACCGTAGTCAGTGGGACTGACATTTTGCAGCTTGACACTTCCGATCGGCTGATCCTGGTATTTTTTATAAGCTGCTGAAAACACTTTCTGCAGGTTTAAATCAGATAGCAGCAGTTGAGGCGCGTTGTTGGCAAATTCGAGCGACTTCTTGCGTTCGGCGAAAGCAACATTCAGGATTGCACGGTTTTCTGCGGAGGGATCGAGCTCGACCGCTTTTTCAAAAGCGGCAACCGCGTCATCGAACAAACGGCGTTTGCTATAAAGTTTACCCAGCGCAACATGCGGCTCGGCCCAGGAAGCGCGCATTCCCGCTGCCTTTTCGAGATGCTCTCGCGATATGTCGAACAGGTTGGCATCCTGGTAAACACGACCAATGCGATACTGAAGGTCGGGTGATGCGGGGTCGAGATCAATCGCTGTTTTTAAAAATTCGATTGCCGAACCGGTCTTACCTTGATAATCGGCAATGTCGGCCTTCAGTACCAGCACATCGACGTCTTCCGGGTCGATACGAGCGGCGGCTTCAGCGTGAAAATTAGCACTTCGATAATTGCGTGTAGCAAACAGTCCTCGAGCATAAAGCTTATGTGCCGCCAGTGAATTGGGTTCAAGCACGACAGCCTTGTCGAGGTAAGCATTGGCTTCCACGAATTGCTGACGCTCAAGCTCGATTTTGCCGGCAGACAGGTATAACTCAAACGCTTGTGGATTATGCTTGATGCCCTGGGCGAGCGCCTTCACCGCTTTGGGAAGTTGATTAATTTCGGTATAGGATTGCATCAGCGATAACCAGACGTCTACGACCCCAGGTTTATTCTTACCCGCACGGGTAAACTGCAACACCGCTTCTTTGTGATTATTCTGCTTGGCTGCAATCTTCCCAAGCAGGTAATGGCCGTCGCCCCTGGTTTCCTTTTTACCCGACAGTTTCAGCGCAATGGTCCTGGCCTCATTGTCCCGGTCCAGGCTGAGTAAAGCTTTCGCCTTGCCGACAGCGGCCTGTCCCGAGTATTGCTGCGCTCGAGACACTGCATCATATTGCTTAAGGGAAGCTTCGAAGCTCCCCATCTCATACAAATCCTTTGCGATCTTAAGACGTATTTTATAACTCTCCGGACTGGTTTCCACGATGGCCTGATAAGCCACGATGCCTTTTTCTGCAAGGCCTGCTTCTATATAGGCACGACCCAGTAAATAACGAAGCTCGACGTTACTTGAATTCAGCGCCAGGCCATCTTCAGCACAGCTCACAGCACCTATCGCATCAGCAAGCTTCAGGCTTAGCCGAGTACAAATAACATATGCTTCAATATCGGTCGGAGCCTGTTCCAGCAACTCGTCAATTAATGCACGGGCATCGAGATATTGCTCGAGGTCGTAAAAGGCCAGTACCTGGTAGAGAAGCGCTTTATTACGGTAGGATTCTACTGCTTCCAGTTGCTTGAATTCGGCAATCGCACGGGTGTAATCCTTCAACTGGTACAGGCTCATACCGAGAATGTTACGAGCGTCGGCATTGCCTGGTGCGTTTCTCAACAGCCGATCAGCGAGTTTAACAACTTCGCCTAAATCGCCCGCCTGGTACAAGGAGACAATTCTCTGGTAATAATTTTCCTTCGGCGTTGACGGTGTTGCGCTTAATCCGCGACCGCTTATCGACACCACCCTGAACCAGGTGTACATGCCTGCCGAACTAACCCACAGTGTTTGTTTTAAATCATAACTGGTTGAAATCGTTTCAAACGGTCCGTTCCTGTCGATGGCACCCTGGATTTCGTACCTGGCAATCAGGGGCGACTTGCTACTGCTCCATTCCAGCTTTATCAACTCATTGTCAGCCCCGATATTCAAGCCAAATGCCGCGTCCGGGTACTCGAGCAAATCAAAACGAAAACTCTGCTTTAGTTCGGAATCGTGTACATAGACACTGTTGTTTGCGGCGGAAGCGACCGATATCGAAGTTGCCTCCTTGAACTGCACCAGTGTTCCATTCTCACCTTCAGCACCAAATACCCGGTAGGGCCTGCGGTTCCTGTAAACCATCACCGTGTAATCATTGAACTCGGTACTGGCCAATGCATAAAGCCGGTCCTGCTTATCGATATCCAATCCGTAAAAACTGGTTATCTTGTGAGCTGATTTTTTATCGTTACCGATCGTCGCGATTCTTTTACGATCCTTGCTGATCATGTTAATTACACCCAGGGCACCACCGTCAGCCACATATAGGTTTTGCTGGCTATCGACTGCAATCGGTCCTATTTCGTCGAACAGGTTCTCCCCGTTCTGACGGGATTTGATTTCTTCCAGAAATTTTCCATCTGCAGCGAAAACCTGCACCCGATTATTCCCCCTGTCGGCAACATAATATAAACCGCCATGTACGAATACGTCACTGGGCTGATTGAAATCCCCCGGTGAAGAACCACGCCGCCCGATCGAAAATATATGCTTCCCATCGTGGAGAAAGGCATGTAAATAGTTTCTATCCAGTACCGCCACAGTTTGATCACCAACATGAACTGAAGAGGGTTGCCTGGCAATCTCGGCAAATTCGGCAAACTCACCAAGTTCTGCGCCATCGCGCCCCAACACCACGATTCCCTGGTCTTCTGGTTTGATGCACAGGGTTTTGTCATTGACAAAAACAGCTACCCTTACACAAGTCGCTTCGAACTTCGCTCCGAACTCAAACCTGTCCCTGGCAACGGGTGTCGCAAAGCTGGTTTGATCCAGCTGAACTATTTCGACCTTGTTATTTAATTTATCGAGAATCGCGAGTTGACCATAGGCGTTGACCGAAAGATAACTAATATCACGGTATTGCGAACGCGCGCTACCGTAAACCCCGTGCACCCCAAGCACTTCACCCTTGCGCCAGTCAAAAATTGAAATTCGATTGCTTACCTTGTCTCCCAGGTAAAGAGTTCCATTCAAATCCGTCGTCATCGCACTGAGTTTAGGGGTACGCCCAAAAAGTTCTTCCAGCTCACTGGATTTGATCCGATAGATTAGATTTCCATGCAAATCGAATATTGAAAGCCGATCCGGGCCCTCCAGAACATAAACATTTTCTTCGGCATCGATGCTGACATGGGTTGGTTTTTTCAAGTCACTGCCGCTCGAACCGTGCTGACCAAAACTGTACAAATACAGGCCCTGGGAATTAAATACACTGATTTGTCTGTTATTTACATCGCCGACATAAATATTTTTATTGACCGATACTGCCACCGGTTTTGGACCATTGAGTTCACCCGGACTCCTTCCTGATTGCGAAAATCGAGTGAGCGGTTTTAACAGCGGATCGAGAATAGCAACCGATCCCGAGCTTTCGTTGACGACGACCAGGTTACCATTGGGAAGCACTTCGATTCCGCCCAGTTCGGAATTTTCAAAAACCGAGGGCGACAGTCTGCTGGCTTTGATATTGCCGTCGGTAAATTTGAGCATGGTTCCCTTTGACCGGCTGGTAACATAAATCACACCGTCGTCAGTGAGTTTCAGCCCGGAAGCATATTTTATAACCGAGGTATAATCCGTGGTTTCGATGAATCGCACAATCTCGAGCGCCTGGACCTGGTTTGCCAGGCAGGATGATAAAACAGCAAAAATCAACCCCAGGCTTCTGCACAGGGTCGTCATGGTTATGCTCTTCGTTGTCACACTTGTTCCCGCTCTTCGAAACGTCATGAGCTTTTTAAGAAGCTCGCTAGCTGGCGATCCCTCTTTTACTATTTTTTACGAAATCGACAAATTCAGCAACTTCCGGATACTTTTCACACAACGGTTTCAAGTTCTCAGCTATTTCCTCTTTCGACCCCCTGGATTTTAACAGCTGTCGAAATGATTTATGCAGTGCCTGGATTAGTTCAGCGGAGAAACCTTTTCTTTTTAGACCCTCTTTGTTGATTCCGATTACCCTGGCACGATTCCCTGCCGCAGTCGTAAAAGGCGGGATATCCTGGGTTACCACCGAGCCGAGGCCACAAAAGGATTTGCTTCCGATCAGGGTAAACTGATGCACCGAGGTAAACCCCCCCAGAATCGTATAATCACCAACCTCAACATGACCTGACAGAGATGCAGCATTGGCAAAAACAGTATGATTACCAACCAGGCAATCATGAGCAACATGGCTATAGGCCATGAACAGGTTATCACTACCGATTATCGTTTTACCATTGCCTTCGTCGGTACCTCGGTTCAGGGTCACAAACTCGCGGATAACATTTCGATCCCCAAGTTCCAGCCAGGTTCGTTCCCCCTGGTATTTTTTATCCTGTGGCGCTTCTCCTATCGACGAAAATTGAAAGATACGATTATCCTGGCCAATCTTGCTCGGGCCCATAACCACTACGTGGGGTCCGATCATCGTTCCCGATGCGATCTCGACGTCCGCCCCTATTACGCTGTAAGCCCCGATTTCAACATCGGCCGCTATTTTTGCGCTGGCATCGATGATAGCGGTGTCATGTATCATTGATTTCGATCCTGGGCGGAACACATCAATTCAGCCTCGGCAACAACATCTCCGTTTATCCTCGCCTCGCATTGGTACATGCCAATTCCCCGCATATTGCGCTTAAGAGATATCTTCAAAATCAGTTGATCGCCTGGAACCACCTGCCCTCGGAATCGAGCCTTGTCAATGCCGACGAGCATGTAAAGCTTGGATTTATGCGCATCACCCATCGAAGAAAAAGCCAGCAACCCGGTCGCCTGGGCCATCGCCTCGAGAACCAGAACGCCTGGCATAATTGGCTGACCTGGGAAATGCCCCTGGAAAAAAGGTTCATTTATAGTGACATTTTTAATCGCTGTCAGACTCTTTCCCTCTTCGAATTCGTTTACCCGGTCTATCAGTAAGAACGGATAACGATGCGGCAAGAGTTCCATCACCTTGTGAATATCAAGTTCCAAATCAATTCCTCAGTTTTAGTTAATGTAGGCCGCGGGAGGCTATTTTCCCGATTTTTCGAGCTTTGCCACGGTCTGCGCAAGCTTATCCAATGATTTGTAACGTGCGTTACAGCGATGCCAAAGACTATTTTCCAACAACGGTGTACCGGATGAGTAGACCCCGGGTTGCTTAATATCCTTTGTTACCAGCGACATTGCCGTAATCGTCACATTATCCGTCACGGTCAAATGTCCGAGCACCACCGCTGCCCCTGAAATCTTGCAGTGAGATCCAATATTCGCGCTACCGGCTATCCCCACACAGGCCGCGATCGCAGTATGTGCTCCAATCCGCACGTTGTGTGCAACCTGTATCTGGTTATCGAGTTTACATCCGCGTTCAATAATCGTATCGTCCAGCGCGCCCCGGTCGACGGTTGTATTGGCGCCAATTTCGACATCATCCTCGATGACCACACTACCAAGCTGTGGCATCTTCTCCCATCGTTGCTCATGCATGACCAGTCCAAACCCATCGGATCCAATCACGACACCACTGTGGAGTATACAGCGATCACCCAGTTTAACCGCCGATCCCAGCGTGACCCGACTGTGCAAATGGCACTGTGCACCGATCTTCGCCGACCTTTCGATTACCGAACCTGATCCTATCGAAGTGCCAGAGCCAACGACGACATCATCTTCTATCACGACTAACGCACCAATAGTAACCCCCTCGCCAAGCCTGGCGGTATCGGCTACTACCGCGCTTGGATGGATCTCATTACTAGCGCAGGCTTGCGCTTCAATGCCCAGTGCCTCGATAGCCTCAATAAAGCTGTACTGAGGATTGCCCGATAGCAATAACGACTTACCACTTACGTCTGCTGCCAGTTCCTCCGGCAGGATGACCGCGCTGCAATTGCTGGCATTGATATCGCCCAGGTAGGTTTGATCCTGGATAAAACATAGTTCGCCTGTAACAGCAGATATTGGTGAGGCAACACCATTGACGACCAATCCGGCATCACCCCGGAATTCGAGTTTCAATTCCTTGGCCAGTTGCTGCAGGTTTAGACTCATGATCTGTTGGCGTCTGGAGTTGGCGTAGTATCAGTAAAAAGGGATAGCGAAAGCTACTGCGTTTCTTCGCCGGAATCTGCAAGTTGTTTTAACATCTCGATCGTCTGCGCAGTGATATCTATTCGATCAGAAACATAGCTGACACCTTCGGTCAGTATCAGGTCGAACTTGTCATTATCACCCTGCATTTTTAATATCTTGGAAATAACCTGTTGCAATTCGCGGATCTCTTCATTGCGACGCAGATTCTGATCCTCGCGAAATTCCTGCTCGAGAAATTTTAACTGGCTGACCTTGAGCCTGATTTCACGTTCTACTTTACGACGTTCGTTAGCACTTAGACTCTTATCCGTCTTCAATTGATCTTCCATTGTGAGGATTTCCTGGCGTTTTCGCTTTAACTGGGCTTCGCGTGGTTCAAACTCCGCTTTGAGGCGTTCTTCGACTTTACGTGCCTGCGGCGCTTCTTTTAGCACTCGCGCCGTATTCACAAAGCCGATTTTGTAAGCCGGCTCCTGGGCCGATGCCGGTTGAAATATAGCCAGAAATAGCAATATGAGGAATAAGTGCGTTAACCTGTCCAATGTATTCTCTAAAACCTCGCTCCAAGTGAGAACTGAAATTCCTGGGTATCATCGCCCGAAACATCATTAACCGGAAACGCATAGCTGAACTCTATCGGCCCAATAATCGAATACCATTTAGCCGACAAGCCGACCGATTGTCTTAACTCGTCCGTCTCGAAAGAGTCGGCATCGGCGAACACATTCCCGGCATCGAAGTATACCCCAAGCCTGAAGGTTTCTGAACTGCCCAACCACTCGAGCGGAAACAATACCTCCGCGGTTGTAATCACCTGTAGATTCCCGCCAAAGGGATCACCGGTGCTATCCAAAGGGCCCAGGCTGTTAAACTCGTAGCCCCTGACAGAACGTACGCCACCCGCGGTATACTTTTCGTATATTGGTAAATCGTTGGTATCCCCGTAACCGTCTCCGTACCCAACCCTGCCTTTAAGGGAAAGTGTGAAAGTATCGGATAAAGCGTATGCTGTTTGATGCAGGTACCTGGTTTTATAATATTCCAGATCTCCGCCATGGATCTCAAGATTAATACTGTTTAAAGACCCCGAGGTGGCAAAAATTCTCCGGTTACGAGTGTCCTTGCCTAAGCTTATCGCCCCGAACAGGGTATTAAATTCATCACCGTCAATTTCAGATCGTGGTGTCGATTCATCGAATTCGTCACTGTTGTCAATCAAAAAATCGTACACCTCGTCTGCTGATTCGCTGGTGGTATTGAGCCGATTCTGTAAAACACCGAGCTCAAGCCTGAGGGTATTGAATTCTGATAACGGAATACCATAGTCGATAGACAGATTGATACGGTCGATCAGGTAGTTACTGGTATTGTTTTCTGATGAATCGGTTTCGGTGAAACTGAAGTTGAAGCCTCGACTGATCCCATCTGGCGTATAATAGGGATTTCTGTATTTGAAAGAGTAACGCTGCGTGGCGGCAGAATTATCAAACGTAAACGAAAGCGAATTACCGCTACCAAAAATATTATCATGCGCAAATCCAAGATTTAAGATGGCGCCCTGGTTCTGGGAATAGCCAATACCGAGATTCAAGTTGCCCGAAAAACGTTCAGTCACTGCGACTTCGATATCCACCTGGTCGTCTGTATCGGGTACTTTTTTCAAACTGAGGTTAACTGCTCCAAGGTAGTTTAGCCGTTGTAATCGGATTTTCGAACGGTCGAATTTTGAACGCTGAAACATCTCCCCTTCGAACTGACGCATTTCTCTGCGAAGCACGGTATTGTTGGTTTTCTCGTTGCCGCTAAAACTGATATAGCGAATTCGCATTTTTTTACCCGGCACTATTATGAAACGCAATTGAACCGTTTTATTCAGTTCATCGATTTCATTTGCAACCCTGACCTGGGCGAACGCATAGCCGTCTTCACCCAGGCGTTTTTGCATAGACTCGATTACTCTATTAATTTTCTTGCGCGAAAAAATTTCACCTTCGCGGAAACTAATCAGGGCTCGCAGCTCCTCCGCATCGACAACCAGCTCCCCACCAATTTCCATCTTGCTCATCACGTACTGCTCACCCTCGCGAATACTGATAGCAATACTGATGTCCTTCCGATCCGGGCTAATGGTGATCTGTTGAGAAATAACTTCGAACTGGATAAAACCTCGATCGAGATAAAATGATTTCAGTGACTCCAGATCAGCAGATAACCGGGTACTGGAGTACTCATCAGCAGCGAACATACCCGCACTGGAGGGCTCGAGCTCGAATGAATCGAGTAACTCGTCCTCATCGTAGGTTTGGTTACCGGTGATATTGATTGATTTTATGGTTGCAGAAATTCCTTCGGATATGTTGATATCTATCGCCACGCGACCCTCATCCAGATCGCGCCAGTTGGCTTCGATTCGAGCGGCATATTTTCCAAGTGAGTAATAAATCTGCTGCAACTCTAGCTCAAGTTTTTCGAGTTGGTTTTCATTGAAAATTCTGCCCTTGGACATACCGACCTGGTCTAGTGCCTGCTCCAGCGCCTCATCCTCGATATCTTCGTTACCTTCAAAATTGACTTCTGCAATCGAAGGTCGCTCAACGACCTTGATAACCAAAGTATTATCGCGTCTCATCAACTCAATATCGTCAAAGAAACCGGTTGAATAAAGTTCACGGATGAGTTCGGGTGTGCGCTCTGTATCGAGTGACTCGCCGACGTTTATCGGCAGATAGCTGAAAACGGTGCCTATGGTTATTTTCTTGTTACCAATAACCTCTATGCTATCGACAACAAAGCTGTCGGCCTGCGCCCAGCATGGTACTAACCACAGTGCCAACGCACTGACCCGGATAAAAGTTCTCAAAATTACTCTACCAGGCGCAGTAAATCGTTATAAATGGCAATCGACATCAGGCAAAACAAAAGCAAAATACCAATCTTTTGGCCGATAATCTCGGTTGCCTCTGACACTGGACTGCCCTTTATCGCTTCGACCAGGTAGTAAAACAGGTGACCACCATCAAGCATCGGCACCGGTAACAGGTTTAAAACACCCAGGCTGATACTGATGATCGCGAGGAAACCCAGGAAAGGCTCTAATCCGATGCGAGCTGATATACCGGCATAGTGGGCGATAGTAATCGGACCACTCAGGTTTCTGACGCTGGCCTCTCCGATTACGAGCTTACCCAGTACCCGAAGTGTAAGCCAGGTCATACCCCAGGTTTTGTTCAGGGCTTCCGCCATACCCTCCAGCGGCCCGTAACGCTCGGTAACCATCATTTCGCGACGAATCGACTCGGGAATATCGACCCGATTGCGCACGCCGATGTAGCCAAATGTCTCTCCCGCTTCGTTGCGCGTTCGCGGCGTTATTCTCAACCCAAGTTCCTCCCCTTCCCGGAGTACCCTGAGCCGCATTTCGACGCCGGCATTATCACGAATAATCGTGACCCACTGGTGGGCACTTTCGATGGTAGTTTCATCGAGCGATAAAATTTTGTCTTCCGCATTCAGGCCGGCCTCCTGTGCGGCACCGTCAGGCAGCACTTCGGCGATAACAGGCGCGATCTTCGGCCTCCAGGTAGACAACCCCAGGTCACGCATTAAATCAATCTGCTCTTCCTGCAACAATTCCAAGTCGCTGATATCGATCATCTTATCCAGGATTTGTAAATCCTGGTCCTGCACTCTCAAGACGATCTGGTCTGCGCTTACCGATTCTTCCAACATGGCAAAACGGGCACGTTCCCAACTCCGGGTCTCGACTCCATTGACCGCGAGTATAAGATCGCCTTGCTGAACGCCAGCTGTATAGGCAGGGCTGGGATTGTTGATTTCCCCGATTACCGGTTTTACACCGTTCACTCCCACCAGGAAAATCAGGTAGTAAGCAACAATGGCAAACAGGAAGTTAAATATCGGTCCAGCCGCCACGATCGCGAACCGACGCCATAATGGCTTGCGATTAAAGGCGCGCTCGAGTTCATGTTCTGCGACCTCGCCCTCGCGTTCGTCCAGCATCTTGACATAACCACCAAATGGTATCGTGGCTATGACGTACTCGGTTTCATCTGCACCCGCTTTCCTCAACCATAACGGCTTGCCAAAACCCACCGAAAATCGCAATACCTTGACACCGAGCTTGCGCGCAACCCAGAAATGGCCAAATTCGTGCACCGTGACCAGTACTCCAATGGCCACTATAAAGGCGAGAATGCTGTAAATAAGGTTGAGAAAATCCATAATATTCAGGTCCCCAGTTCAACTAGCCGGCGCGCCAGTTCACGCGCATTAAAATCTGCTCGCATAATACTGTCCAGTTCTTCGGCCGGTTCAATTGTGGATTGTTCCATGACTTTGGTAATCAATCTCGGAATCTCGGTAAATTTGATCTTTCTGCTTAAAAAATGTTCAACCGCAACCTCGTTGGCAGCATTTAGTACCGTCATGCTGGTACCGCCCTGGCGCCATGCCTCACGCGCCAGCTTAAGGCATGGGTAGCGCTCCTCGTCGGCGAGTGTGAAGTCTAATTGGCTCACCTGCAACAAGTCCAATGGTTCAACCCCGCTTTCAATACGGTCCGGCCAGGCCAATGCATTGGCTATGGGTGTGCGCATATCCGGATTTCCCATTTGCGCGATTACCGAGCCATCATTATACGCAACCATCGAGTGAACAATGCTTTGTCGATGTAACAAAATTTCAACATCTCCCTGGTCTACAGCAAACATCCAGCAGGCCTCGATCAATTCAAGTCCCTTGTTCATCATGGTAGCCGAATCTACGGAAATTTTAGGCCCCATGTCCCAGTTAGGATGGGCGCAGGCCTGTTCCGGAGTGACACCATCAAGGGATTCAACATCAATATCCCGAAATGGTCCACCCGAGCCGGTGAGGATTATTTTACGTACCCCCTTCGCGCCCACGCTTTTGCCGATAGATCCTGGCGGCAGGCATTGAAAAATTGCATTATGCTCGCTATCAACCGGTAACAGCTCGGCGCCGTATTGCACAACCTCATCAATGAACAAGGCGCCCGCCATCACCAGGGCTTCCTTATTCGCGAGCAATATGCGCTTGCCGGCACGAACCGCGGCCAGTGTTGGCATCAATCCAACCGCACCGACAATGGCAGCAACGACAATATCGACTCCATCTGCAGCAGCCACTTCAGCCAGGGCGGTTTCACCGGCCAGAACCTCCGTGGGCAGATCGTGGATTTCCTGCTGCAGAATTTGCGCACTTTCTACATCACGCATCACGGCGAAACGCGGCGTGAACTGGCGACACAATTGCAGCATTTTCTGATGGTTGTTATTCGCGGTAAGTGCGTAGAGGGAGTATCGATCAGGGTGACGGGCGACGATATCGAGCGTTGACTGCCCGATTGATCCGGTTGCACCAAGCATCGTAATTTGCTTCACAACGAACCCGCCAGAAAGGTTCCAGCAACAAACACGGGTGACGCTGCAATAACGCTATCGATGCGATCCAGCACACCACCATGTCCAGGCAGTAACCTGCCGCTATCTTTGACGCCAGCTTCTCGCTTGAGGATGCTTTCAAATAAATCTCCCACCACCGATATCAGCGAAGTCGCTACACTTATCAGGAAAAACTGGACCCAGCCGAATCCCCAGCCCGAACCAATCTGATAGATACAGACTATCCATATCAGGTTTGCAACCTGACCGCCGTAAAAACCTTCCCAGGTCTTGCCCGGACTGATGGCCGCTGCCAGTTTTCGTTTGCCAAAGCGCCGACCGCTGAAATAGGCACCAATGTCGGCTATCCAGACGATGCTAAACAGGTAGAGCAGCATTTCACCGCCATAGACGTAATGCAGGTAAATGAGGCCATGCACGCAGATCCACAACAGGTCCAATCCCAATCCGAGTAAGAGGATACGCGCTATCAGCGGCAAATTTCCACTGTGGCGATAAGCAATCAATGCAAAGGTAATCAGTACCCAGAGCACCAGGCCCGCCAGTGACTGCCAGTATATCAACAGTGGATTAACCAGCCCCAGTGACCACCAGAAGAGCAAGACAAACAGGCCCGAGGCTATTGCGGCAGGTAAAGCGGGCGGCTTGATCGTGAGCATCAGCATTTCCCGGGTCGCCGCAAACAGCATCCCCGCGAACAGGATGCTGACCCAGAGCGTGTTAGGTATCAAAATAGTGCCGATTACCACGATTGCGAGCACAATCCCGGTGATAATTCGCTGCTTAAGCACTAGTTTGCAGCCTCTATTTGCTCACCCGTTTTGCCATAGCGACGCTGCCTTTGAGCGTATTCTGTTAACGCGGCACGCATATCACTATCAGAAAAGTCCGGCCATAATTGGTCACAGAAATAGAACTCTGCATAGGCGAGCTGCCATAGCAGGAAATTACTGATCCTGTGCTCGCCACCGGTGCGGATAAATAAATCGGGATCGGGACTGTCACCCAGCGACAGCTCCTGCCTGAAAACCTGCTCATCGATTTGCGCAGACGTTATTTCGCCCTCGCTGACCTGCTCGGCCAGGGTCCGCGCGGCATTAACGATATCCCATTGACCGCCATAGTTAGCCGCAATATTGAGGGTCATGACACTGTTGTTGCCGGTGATTACCTCCGTTTCGCTGATCTTCTGTTGCAGGTCTTCAGAAAACATGGCGCGGTTACCGATAAAGCGAATGCGAATGCCTTTCTCGTGCAACTCACTCGTGTATTTCTGCAACGACTGCATGAATAGTTCCATCAAACCATTTACTTCTTCGTCGGGACGATTCCAGTTTTCACTGCTGAATGCGAACAGGGTGAGATGCGTGATTCCCGCACTGGCAAAGAACTCGACTGCGCGCCTTGTTGTTTCGACGCCCTGGCGATGCCCATAGCCACGCGGCATCAATCTCTTCTTTGCCCAGCGCCCGTTGCCGTCCATGATGATGCAAACGTGGCTGGGAACCGATTCCTGTGGTTGCGAAGTCATGATCCCGTAACGATACCGTGATCAAATCTCCATCAGTTCTTTTTCTTTGGTTTGCAGCAGCGACTCGATTTCGTCGGTAGACTGATCCGTTACCTGCTGCACGAGGTCTTCGCCACGTCGTTCTTCATCCTCGGAAATATCCTTGTCTTTCAACAGGGTCTTTAAATCGTTGTTACCGTCTCGACGGATATTTCTGACCGCGACGCGCGCATTTTCGGCCAGTTCCCTGACCACCTTGACCAGTTCCTTGCGACGTTCCTCGGTGAGTGGTGGCATGGGTACTCGAACCACGGTGCCCGCCGTGGTCGGGTTAAGCCCAAGGTCCGACGTCATAATCGCCTTTTCTATCACCGGCACCATGCTTTTATCCCAGGGTGTAACGGCTAGCGTACGCGCATCTTCCACGGTTATATTGGCAGCCTGTCCCACCGGGACCTCGCTGCCATAAAAATCCACCGTAATATGATTAAGAATGCTCGGGTGAGCACGTCCGGTTCTTATCTTGCTCAACTCGGCTTTAAAGGCTTCGATGCTCTTGCTCATTCGATTGCGCGCTTCTTGCTTGATATCTTCTATCATTGTTCTACCTCTTTTCGGGTAACCCGGGTTCCTACCTGTTTGCCTTTTGCCAGGTCGATCAAAGCGCCTGGCTGATTGATGTCGCAAACTACCAGGTCCAACGCGTTATCATTACATAAAATCATCGCTGCAACATCCATCACCGCAAGGCGTTGATCGATAGCCTGATCGAAATTCAGATGCAAATATCGCACCGCGTCGGCATGTTTGACCGGGTCCCGGTCGTAAATTCCATCGACCTTGGTTGCCTTGATCAATAAATCGGCCTTAATTTCGATTGCCCGCAGGCTGGCGCCGGTGTCGGTCGTAAAATAAGGGCTCCCGGTGCCGGCAGCAAATATAACAATCTCGCCGGCGCCGATACGACGACGAGCATCGCGTTGGTTATAAAATTCACAAACCTGTGGCATATCGAGACCGGACATGACCGCAGAACTGGCGCCAAGTCGCTGTATCTGGTCATTCAGTGCCAAAGCATTCATTACTGTTGCCAGCATTCCCATATGATCAGCAGTAACACGATCGAGTCCGTTTACTGCCAGGTTGGCCCCGCGCATTAAATTGCCACCACCGACAACGCAACCGATTTCGACCCCATTATCGTGTAACTGGATTAACTCAAGCGCGAGCTTTTCAATCATCTCCGGATCGATACCCGATTCGTACCTGCCCAGCAACGCTTCACCGCTCAGCTTTATCAAAATGCGTTTATGTTTGATTGTCGTCATAGGATTATGCTTTGCCCTTCCAGGGGTTTTTGACTTCATATACTCCGCAAAAACTAAGGCAAATGACCGCAAGCGCGGAGTTTATCGATAATGTCGCGGCATTATAAGGCCATAATTAAACTAAAGCAGTTGTCAGCACGGAGGCCAGGCAAAAAAAAGCCGCGAAAATCGCGGCTTATTCCAGTTTCATGCATTTAGCTGTGATGCCACTTCGGCGGCAAAGTCTTCAACCTTTTTCTCGATACCTTCACCCACTTCGTAACGGATAAAACCCGTCACCGAGGCCCCGGCATCCGACAACAGCTTGCCAACCTTTTGATCAGGATCCTTGACAAAAGGTTGCCCCAGCAGGGTCACTTCTGCCAACAACTTTTCGAGCCTGCCCTGGATCATCTTTTCGATAATTTCAGCAGGCTTGCCGCTGGACTCGGCCTGAGCAACTAAAATCGATTTTTCTGATTCGATAAATTCAGGCGGTACCGAATCCTGATCAACAAATTGCGGATTTACCGCCGCCACGTGCATGGCAATATCGCGCGCCAGATCGGTGTCGGCACTGGAATCAACCAGCACACCAATACGCGCTCCATGCAAGTAAGAGGCAATTGAAGCGCTGGATTCCAGAATTTCAAATCGTCGTACCTGGATATTTTCACCAACCTTGGCGATCAGCGTCTGCCGCGCTTCTTCGACACTCTGTCCACTTGCCAGGGTCATTGTAGCCAACGCATCGACAGATGCCGGTTTGTGCTGAGCGACAGTCGCTAAAACCTCATCGGCGAAGGCCTGAAAATTTTCATCCTTGGCGACAAAATCGGTTTCAGAATTTATCTCAAGGATTACAGCCGTCTTACCATCGTCGCTGACCATTGCCTTGATTGCCCCGTCAGCCGCGACACGACCGGCCTTTTTATCCGCCTTTGCCGCACCGGATTTACGCATGAGCTCCGCGGCCGCGTCGATATCGCCGTCCGTTTCGACCAATGCCTTTTTACATTCCATCATGCCCGAACCGGTTCGTTCGCGCAGTTCTTTAACTAGAGATGCTGTTATTGCCACTTCAATACCTCGTGATTTCCGCTACTAGAGACAGGTGCCAGATTAATCTTTACTGGCAGCCTTCTTCGCTGCTGCCTTCTTGACCGCGGCCTTTTTGGTTGCGGCTTTCTTCACTGCTGCCTTTTTAGTCGCCGCTTTCTTGGTTGCGGCCTTCTTCACCGCTGTCTTTTTTGTCGCCGCTTTCTTGGTAGCTGATTTCTTCACCGCTGCTTTTTTGGTCGCCGCTGATTTTGTTTCAGTTTCGGCAGTCGCCTTCTCCGCAGTCGCCTTCTCTGGAGCTGCGGCAACCTCATCAGCTACCGCGGCTTCCTTGTCGGCTTCTGCAGCAGGTTGCTCTGTTACTTCATCAGCGCCAGCGGCCGCTTCTACTTCGGCTTCAACAGGCGCTTCAACCGCGCCTGGTTCGGCATCTACGTCATCGCTTGCGGGCGGTTTCTCAGGAGCAGCTTTGCGGGCGGTAACCTTTACCGGGGATTTGGTTTTGGCTGATTTCTCTTCTTCAATTTCGATGAGTTCATCGTCGCCATCGGCACCGGTGACAATACTCTGTTTACCTTCAAGGATCGCATCTGCCACCAACTTGGTATAAAGCTTGATAGCACGCATCGAATCATCGTTGCCGGGCACAATGTAATCGACGTTTTCAGGTGAATTATTAGTATCGACAATACCAACCACCGGAATGCCGAGCTTGGCGGCTTCCTGTACGGCAATTTTTTCAAAGCCGACATCAATTACAAATAATACATCGGGTAAACCACCCATTTCCTTGATTCCGCCCAGCGTTTTGTGCAGTTTTTCCTGTTCGCGCGATAACTGCAGAATTTCTTTCTTGTTTATTTTTTCGTAGCTGTTGCTCTCCGCCATCTCTTCAAGTTCCTTGAGACGCTTGATCGATGCGCGCACAGTTCTAAAGTTGGTTAACATACCACCCAGCCAGCGATGATTGACAAAAGGCATGCCACAACGCTGTGCTTCCTCCTTGATTGAATCGCTGGCAGCACGCTTGGTGCCGACAAACATGACTTTGCCTTTCTTGGAAGCGATTTTACCGAGGTAATTGACCGCGTCCTTGCACAACGGCATGGTTTGTTCGAGATTGATGATATGAATCTTGTTGCGCTCGCCAAAAATAAAGGGAGCCATTTTAGGATTCCAGAAACGGGTTTGATGGCCGAAATGCACGCCCGCTTCCAACATTTCACGCATGGTGACGTTAGACATAAGTTTCTCCAGATGTCTGCTGGATAGTCATAATAAGGACTATCCCGGGTTAAGCCTCCACATACCCGACGCCTACGACCTGCTCTCTGGTAAAATGCAGGCACCCATAAGCGCGTTATGGCATGTGTGTGTCGTTTAAAACATCGATCTATCCGATGTTTTGTTTAATTTTGCCTGGCTGTTGCCGAAGGCGCGCGCTTTATACCATAATCCCGTATTCTCAACAACCAGTTAGCCATGTTTTTATGGGTGTCACGATCAAATCCAGCGAAGAAATAGAAAAAATGCGCGTTGCCGGGCGTCTCGCCGCCGACGTGTTGCGCATGATCGAACCCCATGTCGAACCCGGGGTTACGACGCAGCAACTCAATGACATTTGCCATGAATTCATGGTCAATCAACAGGCTGTAGTACCCGCACCGCTGAATTACCGGGGGTTTCCACGTTCTATCTGCACTTCCGTCAATCACGTGGTCTGCCATGGCATACCGGCGGAAAAGAAGTTAAAGAATGGCGATATCATCAACATCGATATAACCGTGATCAAGGATGACTACCATGGCGACACCAGCCGTATGTTTATGGTCGGTAAACCCACCGTGCAGGGACAACGGATTTCGCGCATCGCCTATGAATGCATGAAAATCGGTATCGAGATGATCAAACCCGGTGTGCGCCTGGGCGATATCGGTCACGCCATCCAGCAGTATGCGGAAAAGAACAACTGCAGTGTGGTTCGCGAATATTGTGGACATGGAATCGGCAGGGTATTCCATGAAGACCCGCAGGTATTGCATTATGGCAAGCCGGATACCGGCCTGGTGCTCGAACCCGGCATGACTTTCACCGTGGAGCCGATGATCAACCTGGGTAAACGCTATGTCAAACTGCTACCTGACGAATGGACCGTCGTCACCAAGGATCACAGCCTTTCCGCACAGTGGGAGCACACCAACCTGGTCACCGAAAACGGTTTCGAAGTATTGACGCTGCACCCCGAGTTTGGATTCTGAGCCGTTGACCGCTGCTATCGAGCAATTCCTGGCACAGGCACAACAAGGCGATACGCTGGATGCAAAGGCAATCGCAACAGGGATCAATACCGCCCGCGAGCAGATCTATCACGAGTTTGACCAGGGGGCCGCCGTTCAGAAGCTGATTCATGACACCTCGCACCTGATCGACCAGGTGCTTGAATTCTGCTTTGTACATTTCATCGGTAATAGCAAGCAGTGTAATTGCGCCCTGGTCGCAGTGGGTGGCTTCGGCAGGTCGGAACTGGCACCCGGCTCCGACATCGATTTGATGATTTTGCTCGACAGGAAAGCGGGCAAAGCACAGCAGCAGGTACTGTCGACCTTTTTAACCTTTTTATGGGATATAGGCCTCGAGGTCGGGCATAGTGTTCGTACCGTCAGGGATTGTGTTCGAGAAGGCAAAGCTGATGTTACGGTAATGACCAACATGCTCGAATCACGGCTGATTTATGGCAACGAAAAGCTGTATCAAAAATACCAGCTGGCGATATCTCCGAAAAAGATGTGGTCATCAAGCAAGTTTTTCGAGGCCAAGCTGGAAGAGCAACACGATCGTCACCTGCGCTTTAATGACACCGCCTATAACCTTGAACCCAATATCAAGGAGGGCCCGGGTGGCTTGCGCGATATCCAGATTATAGGTTGGGTAGCAAAGCGGCATTTTGGCGCACAATCCTTTGTTGAGCTGGTCGAGCATGGGTTTCTGACCGAAGCGGAATTTGAATTACTCGATGCAGGACAGCAACATCTGTGGCGGGTGCGGTTTGCGCTACATCGTCTGGCCGGACGTCGGGAAGACCGTCTCCTGTTCGACTACCAGAAAAAAATTGCCGAAGAATTCGGCTTCAAAGCCGGTGAACATAACCTGGCCATCGAACAATTCATGCAGCAATACTATCGCACCATCATGGAACTCGAGCGCTTAAGCGAAATGCTGCTGCAGATTTTCAGGGAAGAGATTCTGCTAACCGCCTCGCAACGCAAAATCAAGCCGATTAATGAGCGTTTCAATTTACGCAACAACTATATCGAGGTCGTGAATCCAGACGTGTTCAAACAGTATCCCGAGGCGCTGATGGAACTGTTTTTACTGATCTCTCTAAACGAGCACTGCCAAGGCGTAACCGCGTCGACCATCCGCCTGGTCCGAGAACACCTCTACCTGGTAGACGACGATTATCGCAACGATGAAACCGTCAACCATTTATTCATGCAATTGATGAGTGCCCCCAACGGCATGACCCACCAGATGCGACGCATGAATTCCTATGGATTCCTGGCCGCGTATATTCCGGCCTTTGCGAAGATCACGGGTCGCATGCAGTATGACCTGTTCCATGCTTATACGGTCGATCAACACACTATTTTCGTGATTCGAAATTTACGTCGTTTCGCGCTTGATAAACACGAGGACGAGTTTCCCTTCTGTAACCTCGTATACGGCAAACTGGAAGATCCCCGGCTGCTTTACCTGGCGGCGTTGTTTCACGATATCGCCAAGGGTCGGGGCGGTGATCATTCGATACTAGGAGCTGAGGAGGCTACCCAGTTCTGCGTGCAACATAAATTAAACCGCAAGGAAACCCGGATCGTGTCGCACCTGGTGCGCGATCACCTGCTGATGTCTGTCACCGCGCAGCGCAAGGATATCAGTGACCCGGACGTAGTCCGCGACTTTGCCAGGCAGGTTGGCAGCATGAACATGCTGAACTACCTTTACCTGCTTACCGTGGCCGATATTCGCAGCACCAACCCGAAGCTGTGGAATAACTGGAAGGATGCCCTGCTCAAACAACTGTATCACGCTACAAAATCCGTCATCAGGCGTGGCATTGATAATGCACCCGACATCGACGAAATCATCAAGGAAAACCGCGATGCCGCGTTCGAGGAAATGTCGGACCTGCCGTTTAGCGCCGCGCAGATCAACTCGGTTTGCGACCGGGTACCGGGCAATTACTTCCTGCGCCATCACCCGCTCGAAATCAAGTGGCATGTCAATGCAATCCTGAGTCATCCGGACCAGGCCAGGCTGGTCAGTATTCGCCAGTCCACCCATACCCATAATACCAAGGTTTTTATTTACGGTGATGAAGCCGCGCATACCTTTTCGCAGGTAACCGGCACCCTGGGATCGCTGGGTTTGTCTATTTTAAATGCTGAAATCTTCACCACGCAGGATAACAAGATCATGGATACTTTTATTATCCAGGACCGTAACAACGAGGCAGTTACCGAGCCGGAGATTATCAGGCAGATCGAGCACAAACTGCTGCAGGCGCTTGAATCAGATTCGATTTACCAGGGTAAATACAATACGCGTAAACCCAGGCAGCTGAAGGCTTTCGACCATCCGACGCGGGTCCAGTTCGAACAGGACTACCTTAATAGTCGCACCATGATGGAAATCAGTGCCATCGACATGCCGGGCATGTTATCGGTGATCGCCAACGTCATTGCTGAAATGGACATCGACATAATCCACGCCAAGATCTCGACGCTGGGCGAAAAGATCGATGATATTTTTTATCTGACCACCCCTGATGGTAAAGCCATCACCGATCAAGCGGTACTGGACGCCCTCGAACAAGGCCTGGTGGCAGCCCTCGAAGCCAAGAAAGCCGCCTGAGACTGCAGGTCTATGCGAAAGGTCCTCGGTAACCCTGTCAAAGACGTCACGGATGGCGAAAATAACGCGGTTGAGTTTAATATGGCCTACCCCGTTATCGGTAACCTGGACACCGCGATTAAGCAACTGAAAGAAACGCATGGCAATGATGTTTGCCTGCTACCCATGTCCGGCACTTCTGCCGGTGGCGGGATATTTCAAACCGGTAGTAAACCATCCGCAAAGGTAATCGGCCTGAAATTCGATCCCCCATCCAGCCCCCGTATACGGTTGGCGTCACTGCCAGTGCTAGCGGAGATCGGCCTGGATGAAATAGTCATTGATACCGAACATCAACAAATCAGTGCGGGGGCTTCGATCACACTGGACCAGTTGAACCGGGCTCTGGCGCATGAGCTCGGGCACAGCCACAAGGTACCCGGGGCCGATTTAACCAGTTACCAGTACGCTGCCGTCGGCGCCACCTTCATGACCGGGGGCATGGGTCCTCAACGCAGGTACTTCAGTGACAGTGTCGTCGAGGTCGCGCTTCACGATGGCGATGAAATCGTCAGCATCCGGGGTAATGCGCTGCAGGGATATGCCGGCACTTACGGCTGGAGCGGCATCGTTTGCGCGTTACGCTGTAATTTCTACCGACTGCCTGAAAATGAAATCGCTTTCGCGTTACCGGTTTCAGGCAGTTCGGCTGACATTTCCAGGTTGCTGGAGCATTTATCTCCCTACAGCTTCCTGGATCTAAATCGAGAAAAGGTTACATCCTGTGCCGGAACGCATGACCTGATTCTCGGTATCGAGCACGTCAGCGAGGGTTCGATGGCGCCATTACTGACAACTCCAACCGATAACCCCGCACAGCAGCGGGCCGCGGGGCTGCAACAAAAATGTATTGCGGCAGGTGCCGACGGCCTGGTTTTCATCAATGGATTCAGCGACCGCTCGATTGACGAGTTTTTACTCGACCTCGCGGATGACCAGCAGGCTGAAGAGTATACGATTGCCGGAATCGGGCTCGAATTTGCCGAGGTTTTCAGCGATCCGGAAGAAATGCGGGCGGTGCGCGAGGCCATTCCCTATGCCGCGCGCACCCAGGCGCCCGGTGGACGCCTGGTTTACAAGAATCACTCCGATGCCAATATCAGGATGCCGGTGGACCAGGTCGGGCCTGTCGTAGAACAACTTTGGGAAATCAATCGGCATTACGTCGCCAGGGTCGAGCAGTACTTTGCCGATAGCAGCGAAATAAACGGCCAGATCCTGGTCTATGGTCACCTCAACCCCTACGGAATCGATCCCCATAATCGAGTCACCATGAGTAGCGACAATCAAAATGCGTTTGAAAAAGGCCGGGATTTCCTGGTCGAGCAACGTGCCCGGTATTACCGCTCCCTGGCCGCATTATGCGATGCCGGCAAGGCTATTTTCGTGGGTGGCGAAAAGGCCGCCGATTCCGAGCTGGGTATTTATCAGGCCCTGGGCGGACCCGAGAAATCCCCATCAGCGCTGTTCAATCGATTTAAACAACAGCGTGCGACAATCCGGGCAGCGGCAAGCATGTTCAACTGGCGGGCACCATCACTCTATCGCTAAACCTGGCGATCGGCTAACCGCTCAACTTTTACCCGGTAGCAGGCGGGTAAGACCTGGCAGGCTGATCGCGGGGTGCATACCCAGCGCCTTCAGCTCATCGATCACCGGAACCGGCAAGGGGTGGGTTTCAACTTTCTGGTTCAACACACCACCGATAATCACCGCTGGGGACAGCGAAGCATCGTCGAGTAGCTGCTTTAGCTGGCGAGCATACTCAAGTGCCATTCCATTATGGGTACTGAGCAATAATGCATCGGCTGGTTGCTGTCTAAGAATCGCCACCAGGTCGGACGGATTTTTCTCGGCACCCAGGTAGACAACCTCCGCATCCGTCTCGCTCAGCAATTGTGCCAGGGCACCGGCCGCATGCTCGTGGACATCACTGGATGCAACCACGAATCGTTTACCTTTAACCCTGGTGCGAAATTCCGCATCGCAAAACATCGGGCGATTTTCGTCGATAACATCCTGTGCCAGGGCATACATATCGGTCAACCAAGATTCCTTGCTATCGATATCTGCATTGAAGAGTTGTTCGAATTGGTGCGCGCCGAGTTTTTTCAGGACATACAGCATTTGCAAAGGATTATCGGTATCTAAGCCCATATCGGCTAAACCCATCAGCGCATTCTGAAAAATCTCACTGCCTTGTCGACAGACGGTTGCGGCAAAGGTTTCGGCCGCCGAAAAATCAACATGCGGATAGAGACGTCGCGCGCTCGCCTCAACCTGGCGACCAAACATCTGCGCCTCGATGATTTCATCGGCCGAAGGTATCCGGATTGCTTCGGTCACCGGAAGCGGCAATACCGCGTGACCACTGGGTGCATGTAGTTGAGCCAGGATATCCCACAACAGGTACTCCGCCGTGACCGCACGATTTTTCTCAAATTCAGCTCCAAAGGAAAGCGTGTCCCCGTAAATCATCGAACCAACATGCTCCCCTCGGTGGATCTTCTGTAGCGCCAGCACCCAGCCGACACGCTTGATCGGGTCCTGGGTCAATCCTCCGATACAATGGGTCAGGCGCGCACCAATGAGCTCTTCAACGATGTATCGCTCCAGCATCGCCCAGGCTGCAAGCGTAGAACAATTTCGGAACAACGCACCATACCCGTCTTCCAGGTAGGAATGCAGCATGGCACCCTGGTTGCGAAACTCGCCCAGCAGTGCCATCGCCTGGTAGGTTTGTGCGGCGGTTGCCGCAGTGTCGCTCCAGCCGGGAGCTTCAAAGGTAAAGAATTGGGACAGGTTGCCAATCGTGGTACAGCCGATGCGTAGGGCCTGAACGGTATTGGCTACCGACGCCGGTTGGCCGATCATGAAATCTCCCAGGTGCGGCTGAATCGGTGCCGATTGCGCGAGACTATGCCAGTCTTCTTCCCGGGTGAGCATGGGCCCGGTTTCCGCCGCCGCGGCTGAGCGGTTTGCCGCGGGCAATCCCATGCGCCTGTCGATGGCAAAGCCGGCTCGATCGAGTCGAAACCCCTGCGTTGACAACTGCTGATGAATCCTGCCGATCGATTGCGCGGTGGCTTCAATATCGTTCATCCCGATATGCGCGTGATACATGATGCGGTTATCCCGCATCGACTGTTGTTTGTATTCCAGCTCGGATTGCACCTGGTACTTATCCAGGAATGCGGAACGGCCAATCGTTACCTGCGTGGCCAGGTCGATTGCCTGGTGCCGTAATTGATTGAAATCGGGCAGGCTGAACGCGGTTGACTCCCTGACTAGATCGATAGATTTCTCCATGCCCGTTAATAGCCGGCGGCAGTCAGGAAATATGTGCTGATCGGTGGCATTAACAGCCCTGTTTGTCGCTCCAGACCGCGAACTCGTTACCGCTGGGTTCGCTAAAATGAAAGCGGCGACCACCGGGAAAGTCAAAAATCGGTTTTTCAATGCGCCCGCCGGCCTGCTTCACCTTTTCCTGGGTGGCCTCGAGGTCGTCATTGAAAAACACCAGTAATGCAGCACCACTCAAGGTGCTAGAATACAGCTCGGAGCGATAAAATCCTCCATCAAGACCCTGTCCTGCGAAAGCGCAGTAGTCGGGACCGAAATCCTCGAACCCCCATGCAAAAACTTTTGTAAAAAAAGTCTTCGTGGCTGCCAGGTCTCGCGCTGGAAACTCGACATAGTTTAATTTCTCATGCTGATTCATGCTGCCTCCCCGTTTCAGGTTTTATCCAGACCGCGGTATCGTGATATATCGCACCACCGTTCGGTAAACCCGGTTCGGCCGACACCAGTGCGTTAATACCGAGTCCTTCGATGAAAGCCCGGTTCGGCCATATGCTCTCGACGATAACAACCCCGGGTTGCATACCGTCGAATATTTTTGCATGCAGCAGGATATCGGCCTGGCGGTTTCCGATCCTGACCAGGCCTCCATCTTCAATTTCATACTGTGCGGCATCTTCGGTCCGCAGCATCAGGGTTGGTCTGTGCTCAGCCTTTTGCGAAGTCGCAGTTTCGGTGAAACTGGTATTCAGAAACTGTCGCGCGGGCGCTGCTACCAGCCGGAAGGGGTGCTGTGAATCGATATCATTTTCTACCGGCATATGGTCCGGTAATTCAGGCATCAGCTCGAAGCTGGGCCCGACCCGGCTCCAGTCTGGTTTGAAATGAAAACGCTTGTCCGGAGTTTTAAATCCATCGAGAAAGTTACTGGTTTCGAATTCAGGCGCACAATCTACCCAATGCTTCTGAAACAGTGTTTTTTCATCGGGAAGTCCGCTCAGTCGCAGGCTTTCATCGATCAGCTCGCGTGCTTGCTGTTGAAATCCTGCATGTTCGAAACCCAGTCTTTCCGCCAGTTGTGCCAGCACCCAGTGGTTGCTGCGACATTCGGCAAAGGGTGTGACTAGCTCGCGGGTTACCTGCAGATGCGTATGCCCCCCGGCCTGGTAAAAGTCATCATGCTCGAGAAACATCGTCGCCGGCAAAACGATATCGGCCATGGCGGCGGTTTCGGTCATGAATTGCTCGTGCACGCAGGTGAACAGGTCGTCACGGGCAAAACCCTGGATAACTTTCCTGGTCTCGGGTGCCACCACCACGGGATTGGTATTTTGTACCAGCAGCGCTGTGACCGGCGGTCCTCCCTGCAAGTCCCGCGGGTTGCCGCAAAGCACGTCACCGATGCGCGACTGGTCGAGAACGCGGGTATTGGCATCGAGTACATCCAGCCCCTTGATGACGGTTTGATCGATCCCGTACATGCCACCATTGGCATACAGCGCACCACCGCCGCGATATCTCCAGGCCCCGGTTAAAGCGGGCAGACAGCTTGCCGCGTGCATATTTGCAGCACCGTTACGAGAACGTGTAAATCCATATCCGAGGCGCAGGAAGCTGCGCTCGGTATTGCCGTAAAGCCGTGCAAAATCGATGATTTCACCGGCTTCGAAACCGGTGATGCCAGCCGCCCAGGCAGGCGATCTCGATTGCAGGTGATCCTCGAGTTCCCTTGGCACATCACAATATTGCGCCAGGTATTCCC
>Ga0224508_10000250_pt1 | contig 55179 bp, 47 predicted proteins | sample SF_Jan12_sed_USG_4_FD_170157 | JGI IMG/M metagenome (GOLD analysis project Ga0224508, IMG submission 170157) | Sediment microbial communities from San Francisco Bay, California, United States - SF_Jan12_sed_USGS_21 | ecosystem: Environmental > Aquatic > Marine > Sediment | place: USA... | reverse complement strand
TCCTGAACGCCCGGCAACTGCACGACGATGCGATCGACGCCTTGACGTTGCACGATGGGCTCCGCCACGCCGAGTTCATTGACGCGGTTTCTGAGCGTCGTAATGTTTTGCTCGATAGCAAGATCCTGCCGCGCCTGAACCTGCGTCTCAGTCATGCGAATACGCAGCGAGCGGCCGTCTGCGCCATCGGTAATAATGATATCTGAGTCGGCGTTGCGCACGATCGTGCGCACCGTCTCCAGGTCTTCGACGCTGGTCAGACGTATCGTTACGACACCATCGACGAGATCAACACGATGACGAATTCGCGCCTCGCGTAGACGATCGTCGAAATCTTCCTGATAGAGTTCCAGGCGTTTGTTAACCGCTGTGTCCATGTCAACTTCGAGCAACACGTATACGCCGCCACGAAGGTCGAGGCCCAGACTCATGGGGTTTAGACCGAGACCACGCACCCAATCCGGCAGCCGTGGCGCCAAGGTTGTGGCGACACCAAATTCACGATCATAGTTGTCACGTAAGCGCTTACTGGCTTCAACTTGATCGTTGTTGCTGCTGAATCGAATGACCGCACGACCATCTTTTGTGTAGGCGGCCTCAGGCGTAACGCCGGCATTGTCGATGACCCGTACGAATTCTTCGAGGCGCGTCTCCGATATATCTGCACCATCCTTACCGGCCAGCTGCACGGCCGGCGCGCTGCCATAAATGTTCGGCAATGCGAGCAGAATACCCGCGAGCAAAAGTGTGAGAACGAGAATGTTTAGCCAGGCAGGGTATCTGTTCATAGGGCTATAGCCGCACGCATGATGTCAGGCGGCGTCGACCGTCCCTTTTGGCACGACTTGCGAAATGCTCGACTTCTGAACCTTGATAATCGCATTGTCGGCAATCTCGACGGCCGCATAATGCTCAGTGACATTGGTGACTTTGCCAAGAATGCCGCCGGCGGTCAGCACCTCGTCGCCTACGTTCAATGCGGAGACGAGATCGGCGTGTGCCTTTTGTTTCTTCTGCTGTGGACGTATTAATAAAAAGTAGAACGCGCCAAAAATAATAATCATTGGCAGCAGAAAGCCGAACGGATCGGCCTGTGGTGCACCCTGTGCGTAAGCGTTACTGATGAAAAAATCCATGAGATTTTCCACTGAGATTTTCTACTAAGAATTTTCGAGGGTAGAGATTCCGAGATTGCGTGGCTTCTTGCGGAGGCCCATCAGAACAGCTCTCTGCAGAACAGCCGCAAAATCGAGCGCGGTATTATGGCACAGGTCTATTTACTTATGGGCGCCTTTGGCGATGGAAAGCTTAAGTCTCAGGCGTCATAGATAGCCGCAAGCTCGGTGACCAACAGAGGCAGCGTCCCGGCATCGATCGATGCCCGAATTTCTCGCATAAGCTTTTGATAATAATGAAGATTATGAATAGTCGCTAGGCGCGGGCCGAGGATTTCACCACACTTCTCTAGGTGCCGCAGATAGGCCAGGCTGTAGTTTTGGCACGTATAACAGCCGCAGTTTGGATCAATGGGACCCGTGTCGTCGGCGTACTCTGCGTGCCGAAACTTGATCTTTCCGCGTGACGTGAATAATTGACCATTGCGCGCGTGCCGCGTCGGAATGACGCAGTCGAACATGTCAACGCCGTACAGCGTGGCCCGGGCAATATCGAGCGGCAGTCCCACGCCCATCAGGTAACGCGGAGAATCCTCCGGCATGTGCGAGCCCAGGATATCGAGCACCGCATGGCGTTCCTCTTCAGGCTCGCCAACCGCGAGTCCGCCAATGGCATAACCGTCGAAGCCGATGTCGGCTAGCCCGGCCAGCGACTCCGTGCGCAGGCTGTCAAAAGTGCCACCTTGCACAATGCCAAACAGTGCCTCGCCACGATCTGGTTCGTCATTCTTGAGTTCATTAAATCGTTGCCGCGAACGCGCGGCCCAGCGCAGCGATAGCCGCATCGACTCCGCTGCTTCGATTTCGCTGGCCGGGTACGGCGTGCATTCGTCGAATATCATTGTGATGTCGGCATTCAGATCATGCTGTACCTGCATTGATGACTCCGGCGTCAGAAACACCGGGTCGCCGTCAACCGGAGATCGAAAACGCACGCCCTCTTCCGAGAGTTTGCGCATCTTTGCCAGCGAAAAGACCTGGAAGCCTCCTGAGTCGGTCAGAATGGGCCCGGGCCAGTTCATGAATTCATGCAGGCCGCCGTGTTTCCGAATAATCTCGGTGCCGGGCCGCAACATCAGGTGGAAGGTATTGCCGAGAATTATTTCGGCACCATCCGCCGAGACTTCTTCAGGCGTAACGCTTTTGATCGTGCCGTAAGTGCCAACCGGCATGAATGCCGGCGTTTGCACGGTGCCACGCCGGAACGTGAGCACGCCACGCCGCGCAAGACCCTGCTGATTCTGGACCTCGAATCTCACGCCGCGATCTCGGGCGTTAAAAACATGCAGTCGCCGTAACTGAAGAAACGATAACGTTTCCTTATCGCGTGACGATACGCCGCAAGGACTCGCTCAGTCCCTGCAAATGCCGCTACGAGCATCAGCAATGACGATTTTGGCAAATGGAAATTAGTAATCATCGCGTCAACGCATTGGAAACGGTAGCCCGGCAGAATAAAGAGATCCGTCTCGCCGCGAAAGGGTTTGAGCGTACCGTTAGTCGACGCGCACTCCAGCGAGCGCACGGCAGTCGTACCAACAGCGATGACACGGTCGCCGCTCGCGCGTGTCTCGTTGACCAAGTCCGCGCAGCTGGCACTGACGTTGACGCGCTCGCGATGTAGGCGATTCTCATCAATGTTTTCTTTGCGCAACGGCTGAAAGGTTCCGGCCCCAACATGCAGGGTAACGAACGCATGGCGAACGCCGGCATCGAGCGTGTCGTCCATCATCTGTTGGTCGAAGTGTAACCCGGCGGTTGGAGCCGCAACGGCGCCTGGATCTCTTGCATAGACGGTTTGATATCGGTCTATATCCGATGATTCGGCATCTCGCTCGAGGTAAGGCGGCAACGGAACTTCGCCGTACACATTCAGAATGCTGTCAATGTCGGCGGAGAACGTCAGTACAAAGAAATCCCCCTCGCGTCTGTCGACGCGAGCCTCGACGCCATCATTGAGCACTAGCCGGGAACCTGCCCTCGGCGATTTGCTGGCACGCACTTGAGCCAGCACTTGACGATCACTCAGTACGCGTTCGATCAGGATTTCCGAGCGGCCGCCCGATTCTTTGCGCGCCGCCAGTCGTGCCGGGATAACGCGCGTGTCATTGAAAACCAGCAAATCACCCGCTTGCAAGATTTGGGGTAGGTCTGAGAACTGTCGATCGACGTAATGCTCGCCGACGTCTAGCAAGCGACTCGCGCGCCGCTCGCGCGTCGGATAATGTGCAATCAGTGCCTTGGGCAGGTCGTAGTCAAATTCCGAGAGTCGCATGGGCGCGCATGGTAACAAAGCCATGCGCGCCCATGATGTTTAGGTGCGCTCACCCACCGCGACCGGTGGTACGGGCATCGGTGCGATCGCCGGTTTCACCGGCTCCGGCGCATGTCGAAATAAGTGGCTCGAACGATCGTCCGGAACCTCGATCTCGATTTTTTCGCGCCGCTTGTCACGCATAATGTTCAGCTCGAGTTTTTCCCCCGGCTGGTACGAACCAAGAATGCGCATGCAGTGATTGACCGACGACGGCTCGCGGCCATCGATGCTTTGAATGACGTCGCCATCCTGCAACTTGAATTCATTCGATTGCGGCGCGCTGATAACCAGCAAGCCAGAGTCAGTACCAAAGTAGCGCCCAAGGCCCTCGCTCAGCTCAACGAGTTCCATGTCACCCCATACGCCGCGCCAGCGCCCGAACGCGAAGCGGAATCTCTCAATCACTTCCGGCGCAACTTGGATATCGGGAACCGACGGAATCGCACCACCCGGCGTACCGGAAAACCACGCGAATGCGCTGCTATCGCGGACGCGCGGCTCAAGCTCCACCCGACCGACATTGCCGTCTCGCAAGTACTCGATATCGAGTTTGTCGCCTTCCTCGACGCCTTTCATAAAATCGAGCAACCGCATATTGGCGAACTCGGACGATTCGGCACTCATGGATTCACCGTTCACCGAGGTAATAATATCGCCAGCGCGAATGCCGGCATCTGCGGCTGCACTGCCTGGCGTTACACCGATGACGCTGACACCCTCCACCGGCGCGTCTTCACCATCTTCTCCGATTGTCACGCCGATGCGAGGTTTGTTCGAGAATTCGAACGCATAGCGTTGTATGTCTTCCGCCGAGCCGAGGCCCATTGATCCTAGTCGCTCTGAACTCAATTCCGCAACTCGCTGCGCCGCGTCGGCGAGCCGTTCTTCAGCCTCGCGCATGCGCTCGGCAAATTCGGCCTCCGCGGATGAGGCTCGTTCGGCCTCCCGCTCGTTCTCGGTCTGCGCAGACGCTTGCCCCGCAAGCAGCAATGCTGCAGTAATCGGCAAGATAATTTTCATGGTCTTCATCGTGTCGTTCTCCTAACTCAAAACGCCGTCCGCTGCGCTTGCGCATAACGCAAGCGGACCAGCGATTTCATCAACCTGACGCGTTCACGCCAGAATATCTCCTGATCTTCCGGCGTCATCTGCACGTCCGGGTCACTTAATTGGTAGTCAATTGCCGCGATGCGGTCTTCGAGTTCAAGAATTGTCGCTTGTGTGCCCGCGCGCACCACGTGCGGTTCGTCTGGCAACGAACGCAAATCACTCTCCAGTTGTCGTGACTCAACCATCAAAGCTTCAAGTACATTGACTGCTTCGGAATTCGACGTCGTCAGATTGTCGGGTACCACCGGAAACGTCGACTCGCCGGAATTTCTGATACCCGGCACGATGACGGCCGCCAACAAAACTGTCGCTGCAAGCCCTAGGCCGGCGCCCCAAATGCCAGACGGGCGTAATCTTGGTTTGCCGATCAGTCCTTCCGCTTCGGCCTGCTCGCGAATTCTGACCCAGACAGCGCGCGGCGGCATGGTTTCGGGGAGCTCCCGCAATCCGCGCTGCAATTCTGTGTGTTCGTCCACCGTCAGGCCGTAGATCATTTCTTCACCCTTTTTTGACTCTTCCATCTCAGTAACTCCTCGCCGTCGCGCCGCCTGCGCTGATCTCTTTCTCGTGCACATCGAGCATTGGCTTCAGACGCTGATAGGCGCGCGATAACTGCGACTTTGAAAAACTCTCCGTTTTACCCATCAATGTTGCGATCTCCTTGTGCGTAAAACCTTCGACATCGTGCAACCAAACGACGGTTCGACTAACCGATGGCAGGTTCGCCAGTGCCGCGTCCAGATCCAGTGCATCGTCCGGGTGCTTCGAAATGCCGTGACTCGCGTTGTCGCCCGGTGTCAGATCATCCCAGTCGTCGGCAAGTGACTGGCTACGACTTGTCCAGGCTGAACGAAGAAACATCAGTGCCTTGCTTACGGCGATACGACGAATCCAGCTGCCGAGCTTGGCTTCGCCGCGAAACTTGGCAATCGAGCGCATCACTTCGATAAAGGTCTCCTGAACCAGATCTTCGGCGTGCGCGGGCACACGCGTAAACCGAAGACATATTGAGTAGACCGGCGTTGCGAAAGCGCGATAGATGATCTCGTGTGCACGCACGTCGCCGCGCTGCGCACGCCGAACAATCGCCCGATCGATCTGGATATCCGCAAACTTGCTCATGTCTCGAATATTAGATGCCCATAGCAAAAAAAACGTCGCAATATCCGAAAAACTGCCGTCGAGGCCTATGGCGGGCTCGTCCCGTCACGCATATACTGTGCGCCGCATTCGACCCAGGGCACGCACCTTTGGCCCCGATTGAGCATAGCCGGGATGGCGGAATTGGTAGACGCAGTGGACTCAAAATCCACCGGTGGCAACACCATGGGGGTTCAAGTCCCCCTCCCGGTACCAACACTTGTAGAACATCTTATGTTGCCACCGATGAAATATTGCCCGCGCTGCGGTGCGGATGTTGCGCGCAAGATACCAGAGGACGATAACCGCGAACGCTGGACATGCGCACGCTGCGATACCGTGCACTACCAGAATCCGCTCATCGTCGTCGGCTGCGTTGTCGAACAAGACGGCAAAGTGCTGCTATGCAAGCGCGCGATTGAGCCGCGCTACGGCTACTGGACGGTGCCGGCGGGCTTCATGGAACTCGGCGAATCGTTGGCGGAGGGCGCCGCCCGGGAAACGCTCGAGGAGGCCTGCGCCGAAATCGAGATCGGTCATTTATTCGCATCGATTGACGTCATCGATGCAGGCCAGGTGCACTTGTTCTTCACCGGTAAGCTTAGAGGGGGGTATGGCGTCGGCGACGAAAGCCTGGAGTCGCGTCTGTTTAGTCAGGACGAAATCCCGTGGGATGATCTCGCGTTTCGTAGCGGCCGCTACGCGTTAAAGATGTATTTCGAGGATCGCGGCCAAAACCACGGCGTGCATATCCACGAGTTGCGGCGAGCGAAGCTCTAGCGGCTGGCTTGCGCTATTTTTTGCTCAAGCTGCTGCGAAAGCGCATCGGCCGGCACGTAACCACCGATCAGCGTACCGTCTTCGAGCACGATCGCCGGCGTGCCGGACAAACCGATTTCCTGACCCAGCACGTAGTGATCCTGGATGATCGACGCGTCGCAGGCCGACGTTTCGAACTTGCGATCGAGTTTGGCGGCTGTCAATGCGCCATTTCTATCGGTGGCGCACCAAACCTCTTCGGACGTGTTCCACTCGCGGGACGCTGGCCCGTTGCGCGGATAAAGCAGATAACGAACTTCGATGCCGTGCGCGAGATATTCGTCGATCTGGCTGTGCAGTCGTCGACAGTACGTGCAGCCAACGTCTGTAAAAACTGTGACCGTATATTTGACGTCGCTCGGCGCGAAACTGATCACCTCGTCGTCAGAAACTCTCGCCATGACTTCGCGCCGCGCTTCGTCGCGACTGATGTCAGTCAAGTTAACGCCATTGTCCAGATCGATTAAATCGCCTTGCAACAAGTAGCGACCGTCTTCCGACACATAAGCGATGATGGATCCCTTCTGAATTTTGTACCAGCCATCAATCGGGCTTTTGTTGACGTTTTCCGGCTCAATTACGTCAAATAACCCCGAAATACGAGCCCGTACACCGTCGAGGTTCGAATCGGTATCGGCCGCCAGAGCCAACGAGCCTAAAACCAGGCAGGTCGCTAACGACAGCGAAATAAACAGTTTACGGGTCATTTCTCGTTTCCTCGGGCGGATTTAGTGGGATTAGTGTAGCAAAGTCACCCAAGATTAGACCCTGCTTTGGCGAGTTTTGTTTCGCCTGCCGCGAGCTTTTACGGCCGGAACTTCAGCCGCGAGGATGGTGTTCGCCGTGCAAATCCTTAAGTCGCTCACGGGCAACATGCGTATAGATCTGTGTGGTCGACAGATCACTGTGGCCCAGCAATAGCTGTACGACACGCAGGTCTGCGCCGTGGTTTAACAAGTGAGTCGCGAATGCATGCCGCAAGCTATGCGGAGACATCTTTTTGCCGATGCCAGCTTTCTCTGCATAGCGCTTGATGATGTGCCAAAAAGCCTGCCGCGTCATGCGGTCGCCACGGCGGGTCGGAAACAGATAGTCCGTCTGCCGCTCAAGTAGAATTTCCATTCGGGGGCCGTCGATAAATTCGCGAATCCAACGCTGCGATTCGTCGCCAAGCGGGATTAAGCGCTCACGATCGCCTTTGCCGACGATGCGCAATACGCCCTGATTAAAGTTGATTTGCGACTGCGTCAGATTGATCAGCTCAGAGACACGCAGGCCGGTCGCGTACAACAGCTCGAGCATCGCCCGATCGCGATGGCCAAGCGGCTCATCGGTATTGGGTGCATTGAGCAACGAGTCGACCTCGTCCTCGGTCAGGGTTTTCGGTAACGAGCGGCCAATGCGGGGCATCTCGATATCGGCGGTTGGGTCCGAGTCGCGCATTCCCTCGCGCATGATGTAGCGAAAGAAGCGTCGGAAGCTCGAGAGCTGTCTCGCGGTCGACCTTGGTTTGGCGCCGGACTCGACGCGCTTGGCGATAAACGCCAGCAGGTCGGCCTTGTCCGCCATGTCGATGGACTTATTCTGCTCAGAGAGCCCACGACCCAGCGTCATCAGATCGGCCCGGTACGCGCCCAGAGTATTCTGGGACAGGCCGCGCTCCATCCAGATTGCATCGAGGAACCGATCAACCATCTGTTCAGACCGTTCGATTTTGTCCGAAGACTGTTTGTTGCTACTGGTACTTGCCATAGTATCCATCTGCGAATCCGCGCAATCCTTTGCGCCGGCGCGCCAGCGAAATCCGCCAGACGCACAACTTTTTCAAGTTTTTGAGTATGATAACGATGCCTCATAGCCGGCGTGACCGGCTTCACAGATTAGGTAAGGCGTTAACATAAAGTGAAGTACGTCACAGCTTTGCTGGAGCGGCTCTGGGGCCTCTATGCTTGGGTAGTTTTCCTCATTGTTGTGCTCTTTTCTCTGCTCGTCGTCACAATCGTGCCAGGGCTGCCGGCGCGGCGTTGGCTCACGGCGGCGGCGGCGAAAGCCGCTTTTCTGCTGTCAGGGGTGCCGGTGGACGTCAACGGCCTCGAGGCGCTGCCGGATGGACATTGCGTGGTCGTAGCGAACCACGCCAGCTATGTGGACGGGCCGTTGCTGCGAGCCGTCCTACCACCACGATTCTCTTTTGTCATCAAGGGCGAGATGCGTGATATTCCGATCGTGCATTTCCTGCTACGCCGGGCAGGCTCGCGATTTGTCGAGCGATTCACGGCGGCCGGAAGCGCCCGTGACGCGCGACAAATCGTCAAAGCGGCACAGGGCGGTCAATCGCTGGCCTTCTTTCCTGAGGGCACCTTTGACGAACAGACAGGGCTAGGCCGATTCCGCCCGGGCGCGTTCGTCGCAGCGACCAGAGGTGAAATGCCGGTCGTGCCGATCGCAATTTCTGGCACCCGGCATATGATGCCGTCGGGTCGCTGGCTACCCAGGCCTTGCCGCCTGGGCATCGACATTCTGGCGCCGATTTCACCCCACGACCCGACGTTTGTGGATCACCGCTCGTTGGCTGCGGACGCCCGCGCCAGAATCCTGCGCATTTTGGACGAGCCAGATTTGCTTGAAAACAACGAGGATTGACCCCATTCTTCGTTGCCCGACCCGGAGACTCCAATGATCGCAGAATCGGCAACGGACCCGATCGTAATCGTCGCCGCGCGACGCACACCTATCGGCGCTTTTCAGGGCGCCCTCGCCGGCGCCACATCACCCGAATTGGGCGCCACCGCAATTGCAGCCGCTATCGCTGATTCCGGGATCGACGCAGCCGATATCGATCAGACACTGATGGGTTGCGTGTTACCGGCTGGACTGGGCCAAGCGCCGGCACGACAGGCCGCGCTGGGCGCCGGTATCCCGCTTGGCGTGCCATGCACGACGGTAAACAAGATGTGCGGCTCGGGCATGAAAACAATCATGCTGGGACACGACATGATCAAAGCAGGCAGTGCCGGTATCGTGGTTGCCGGTGGCCTCGAATCGATGAGCAACGCGCCTTACTTGTTGCCAAAGGCACGCGCAGGCTATCGCATGGGACACCAGGAAGTACTCGACCACATGTTCATCGACGGCCTACAAGATCCTTACGAGGGTGAGATGATGGGTCACTTCGCTGAGAACACAGCGACGAAATACGGATTTTCCCGCGAAGATCAGGACGCGTTTGCCATCGAATCCGTTACACGCGCCCAATCAGCACTTGCCGATGGCAAATTCGCCGCCGAAACCACGTCAGTCACAATCAAAACGCGCAAAGGCGAAATCGTCGTCGATGCCGACGAAACGCCGGGCACGGTCAACATCGATAAGATACCGACATTGAGGGCCGCGTTTGCCAAAGACGGTACGGTCACAGCCGCAAGTTCGTCGTCGATATCTGACGGCGCTGCGGCCACAATCCTGATGACCGCGGCTGACGCCAAAAAGCGTGGCATTGCAGTTCTCGCCCGCCTGGTCGGCCATTCGAGCTTTGCCCATGAACCGGCCTGGTTTACGACGGCGCCGATCTCGGCAATTATTAAATTGCACGAGAGCCTGGGTTGGAGCCCGGATACTGTGGATTTATACGAGATCAATGAGGCGTTTGCTGTGGTTACCATGGCGGCAATGAAAGACGTCGGTATTGATCCTGCCAAGGTCAACGTTAACGGCGGCGCCTGCGCGCTTGGACACCCCATCGGTGCCAGTGGTGCACGCATTACTACGACCTTGGTGCATGCGATGCGCTCGCGTGGCCTGAAGCGTGGTGTCGCGTCGCTATGTATTGGTGGTGGCGAGGCTGTCGCCGTCGGAATCGAAATTGACTAACGAATAATTCGATCTGGAGTGCATATGGATCTCGGAACTGCAAAAGCCGTCATTTCCGGCGGCGCATCGGGCCTCGGCTTCGCAAGCGCACAGCGCGTCATCGATGCCGGCGGCAAGGCCGTATTACTCGACATTAATGACGAACACGGGATGTCGAGCGCGGCGAAACTCGGTGAACGCGCAAGTTTTGTTAACACCGATGTTTCGAACGAAGCCGCGGTGCGCGCATCCATCCAGCAAGCAAATGAATTAATGGACGGCATTTCGCTTGCCGTTAATTGCGCCGGTATTGCGACCGCTGGCCGAACACTCGGCCGCGAGGGACCTTGGCCGACCGAGAATTTTAATCGCGTCATTCAGATTAATCTGATTGGTACCTTCAATGTCACCAAAGAAGCTGCCGCGATTATGCAGCTGAACGAGCCGGACGAAAACGGCGATCGCGGTGTAATTATTAGCACCGCATCAATAGCGGCGTTCGAAGGTCAAATTGGCCAAGCCGCCTACTCCGCATCAAAAGGCGGCGTGGTTGGAATGATGCTGCCGCTGGCTCGCGAATTCGCGCAATTCGGTATTCGCGTCAATACAATCGCACCCGGGATATTCCTGACACCAATGATGGCCGGCATGCCCGAAGAAGTGCAGGAGTCTTTGAGCAAACAAGTACCCTACCCACATCGCCTCGGTCGACCGGAGGAATACGCGGCAACGGCCGCCTTCATCTACGAAAATGCCTACGTAAATGGCGAGACGATCCGCGTCGACGGCGCGATCCGGATGCAACCAAAGTAACTGCGTAACAAGGCTACAGACGCCCTCGATAGCGCATGAAAAGCGGGGCGTCTTCCTTGCTCGGAACCCCACTCGTTCGTCAGACGCCCCGCTTTTCATGCGCTGGACGGAGCGAGTGAGCATGCTCTATGCGGCAATCTCCAATCGACGAGTTACGGTCCTGGCGCCCGCCGCGCATTGGTCTCGCGAGTGAGTGGGGTTTCGAAGGAGCGGGATCGATGCGTGGCGGATGCCCGAATCGGATACCTACCGAACGCATCCAGGTCAGACTTACATCCCCGAGTAGTTGGGCCCACCGGCACCTTCGGGCACGGTCCAGATAATATTTTGCGCTGGGTCTTTAATTTCGCAGGTCTTGCAGTGGACGCAGTTCGCCGCGTTAATCTGGAAACGCTTCTCGCCGCCCTCTTCGACCACCTCGTATACGCCGGCCGGACAATAACGCTGTGCCGGCTCGTCGTACTTCGGCAGGTTAACCGCAATTGGCACTGCTTCGTCTTTCAGCAATAGGTGTGACGGCTGATCTTCCTCGTGATTGGTGCTCGACGAGAACACGGACGACAGACGATCGAAGCTGATGACGCCATCGGGTTTCGGGTAGTCAATGACTTTTGCGTCACTTGCGATTTTTAGACATTCGTGATCTGGTATGGGGCTGCGCCATGTGAACGGCAACTTACCGAAGAAAATATTTTGGTCGATATAGGTAAACGCCGCGCCCCAAAACGTGCCGAATTTTTTCAGCGCCGGTCCGAAGTTCCGAGCACGATGCAGCTCGTCATGAATCCAAGACGATTGCACCGCTGCCGAGAAGTCTGTCAATTCCGCATGGCCTTCATCGCCCGTGGCTAGCTCCTTATGTATGGACTCAGCCGCCAACATGCCGGACTTGATCGCAGTGTGCGCCCCTTTGATTTTGATGCCGTTTAAGAAGCCGGCGCCACATCCGACCAACATTCCGCCGGGAAACGTCAATTTCGGTAATGACTGCAAACCACCTTTGTTGACGGCACGCGCACCATAGGCGATGCGATCGCCGCCGTCGAGGTACTGCAAGATTTTCGGGTGGTGCTTCCAGCGCTGATACTCGGCAAACGGCGATAGATGCGGATTCTTGTAGCTCAGCGCTACAATAAAACCCAGATAGACCTGATTGTTTGCCGCGTGGTACAGGAAACCGCCGCCTTCGGTGTGGTTATCGAGTGGCCAACCCATCGTGTGCACAACCAAACCCTGATCGTGTTTTTCAGGATCGACTTCCCAAATCTCTTTGAAGCCAATGCCGTAATGCTGCGGATCGACGCCGTCGCGGAGATCGAACTTTTCCATCAGTTGCTCAGACAGATTGCCACGGCAGCCTTCCGCGAAGATGGTGTATTTGCCCAACAGTTCGTAGCCAGCCTGAAAGCTGGCTTTGCGCTCGCCATTTTTGGCAACGCCCATATCACTGGTCACAACACCGGTAACCGCGCCATCGGCGCCGCGCACCAGCCCGGACGCCGCAAATCCCGGAAAAACGTTAACACCCAATGCCTCGGCTTGTTCACCAAGCCACTGACACAGCTTGCCGAGGCTGATGATGTAGTTTCCTTCATTGTGCATTGGACGTGGCACGAACAGGTTCGGTACACGAATCGATTTATGTTCTCCGAGGAGGTAGTGCACGTCGTCGCGCGACACCGCCGATTCAAGCGGCGCAGCTTTTTCCCGCCAGTCCGGGAATAATTCCTGCAACGCATTTGGCTCGAAACAATTGCCGGAAAGGATGTGTGCCCCGATTTCCGATCCTTTCTCCAACACGACGACCGATAGACTGTTGTCGAGCTGCATAAGCCGGCATGCCGCCGCAAGGCCAGCCGGCCCACCACCGACTATCACGACGTCAAACTCCATCGATTCTCGTTCTGAATTGTCGGTCATTGGATCTCTATGTTGTTTTGGAGAGCGCCGTTATTCTAGCTGAGGTAATCTTGCGACGCTGCATTCTCGGCGCAACAAAGGGACACGGCTAGTTTTGGGTATTCGAAAAGCCTGGGAAAAAAGCCTACTGCGAGAAGGCCATGTTCGCGATCCTGCGCAACAAGCGCTGGTCGAGCGCCTTGAGGCCCTGCAGCTCGACCTTGAGTCGGTAATGGCAAAGCCAAGACGTTTTTTCGAGCGATTCTTCGGTAAGGCACAAGCGCCGGTTCCCGGATTGTATATCTGGGGCGGCGTCGGCCGCGGCAAAACTTTTCTGATGGACTTGTTCTTCGAATCGCTCATGATCAACAAGAAAAAGCGCATTCATTTTCATCGCATGATGCACGATGTACACGCACGCCTGGCAATTTATGGAGATATCGAAGATCCATTGGATCGGGTTGCAGCTGACATCGCCAGTGAAACGCGCGTTCTATGTTTTGACGAATTTTTTGTTAGCGATATCGCTGACGCCATGATCCTGGCTCGCCTGCTAAAGGGTCTGTTCGAGCGCGGCGTGACGCTTATTACGACATCGAATGCGAAACCGGAAAACCTTTACAAGGATGGCCTGCAACGCAGCCGTTTTTTGCCGGCGATCGAGCTGCTAAGGCAATACACCCAGGTGATAAACATTGATGGCGGTGCGGATTATCGGCTGCGGTTGCTCGAGCAGGCCGGCACATATCTCGCCCCTGATGACCTAAGAGCGCGGGAAAAGCTCGAACGCCTGTTTGCCGAATCGGCGTCAACACAGATCGAGGAGGACCGACCGCTACTCGTCAATGGCCGCAAAATCGATGCCTTTCGCTGCGCAAAAAGCATCGCCTGGTTCGAATTCGAGGCAATCTGCGACGGTCCGAGAAGCCAGTCCGACTATATTGAACTCGCTCGTTGGTACCCGACGGTGATCGTCTCTGGCGTGCCGCGTTTTGATACGACGCGGGAGAACCAGGCGCGGCGATTTATCGCGCTCGTCGATGAATTTTACGACCGGCGCGTCAAACTCATCTTGTCCGCAGCGAGCGACGCCAATGCACTGTATGCCGGCCAAAGGCTGCACTTTGAGTTCAAACGAACAGCCAGCCGACTGACCGAAATGCAGTCGAGCAAGTACCTGCACGAGCCGCATCTGGCCTAAGTATTGATCGAATCAGTAACAATCGTTACTGTTGGTCGTAGAGCCAAAATGGCTTGAGCCAGGCAAACGACGATGAATGACGAACTCATTCTCGATAAATTCATGCCCTACCGGCTGGCACGGCTTTCGAGCACGGTCAGCACCGCGGTTGCGCGTGAGTATTCGAAGCAATTTGGCTTGTCGATCCCGGAATGGCGCGTAATTGCCATCCTCGGCCGAAGTCCCGGACTGTCGGCGGTAGAGGTTGCTGAACAGACCTTCTTGGACAAGGTTGCCGTCAGCCGCGCGGTTACCAAGCTAATTAAAGCCGGCCGTATCGATCGTCAGTTTGCCGATGCCGATAGGCGTCGCTCAATTCTCAATTTATCGGCGCAAGGTCACGAAGTTCATGACGGCGTAGCTGAACTCGCACTCAAATTCGAGCGCGAGCTCCTCGACGGCCTGGATGTCGAGGAAGTTGATCGCTTTGACAAAGTCATGGACAGGTTGCTCGAAAAAGCCAATAAACTCTAATAACGCTTTTAACCGTCGCCGCTAATCCGGCCGGAGCCGACACTGTGACACGACAAGAATTACGTCGAGGTAGTGATGCCAAAGCGGGCATTATCGACGCCATTGTGGCCTCCCGTAGCCAAACCACGGTGCTTGGCAATCGGGCTCAGATCAAGCTGTACCTTGCACAATATTTCGCCGACGTACCGGTAGAAGACCTACAGGGCCGCTCCGAAAGTACGATGGCGCGTGTCGCGCTCGAACATTTGGAATTTGGCGCAATCCGTCGGCCCGGTCGCGCATTACTGCGGATTTATAACCCCAACGAACAGACCCACGGCTACAGTTCGAACTACACGTTCATCGAGATGATCAACGACGATATGCCGTTTCTGGTCGACTCGGTCTCGGCGGCAATAATTCGGCAAAACCTTGCGGTACACATCACGGTACATCCAGTTATAAAAATACTACGCGACGGTAAGGGCAATCTGCAATCGATTCAGGACCGTGACGATAAGGATGGTAGGAATGAATCGTTTGTTCGATTTGCCATCGATCGCGAGACTGATCCGAAGCATCTGAAGTTGCTCGAAACCGAAATACTAAAGGTGCTTGCCGACGTCCGCCTGTCCGTACGTGACTGGCGTGAGATGCGCAAAATGATGGCCGTCGCCCGCGACAGCATGCAGTTTGGACCGCCCGGCGTCGACGAAGACCTTCGCGAAGAATCGCAGGCGCTGCTCGATTGGATGATCGACGACCGCTTTACGTTTCTGGGCTATCGCGAATACCGGCTCTCGGAGCGTGGCGAGCGCGTGTTCTTGAAGGCGGCCCCAGGTACCGGTCTCGGCTTGCTCGCTCACGACGAGCGCGGCACTGATGCAATCGAACTTACCAAAGAAATGCGGCGCCTGACACGGTCGAAGGATTGGCTGATCATTACTAAGGCCAATTCTCGCTCAACCGTGCACCGTCCCGCTTACCTCGACTACGTCGGCGTCAAAGTTTACGACAACAACGGCAAAGCCGTTGGCGAACTTCGCTTCATCGGCTTGTTTACTTCCATCGCATACAGTGAGAGTCCACGCCATATCCCGCTATTGCGGCTGAAAGTTGAAAAAATTCTGGATCGCAGTCACGTCAACCCCCAAGGTCATCGCGGCAAGGCACTGATGCACATTATCGATACATTTCCCCGCGACGAATTATTCCAAGGAACGGTGTCAGACCTCGCTCGTACGACACTTGGCGTGCTTAATCTGCAAGACCGTCAGCGCGTCCGTTTTTTTCTCCGACGCGACACCTTTCGGCGGTTTTTTTCTTGCCTCGTCTATGTTCCTCGCGAAAAGTACGCAACGGCCGTCCGCCGTAAAATGGAGCTGATACTAAAAGAAGAGTTTGACGGTACGTCCGTTGATTCCAGTGTACAGATCTTCGACTCGCCACTTGCGCGCGTGCACATCATAGTCCGGACGCCACCGGGTGATCGTCCACGCATCAGCATCCATGACATTGAGGAGCGCGTTGCAAACGTCGTTGTTACATGGACCGACAAAGTTTATAGGGAACTGCAAGATTTGTTTGGCGCAGACGAAGGACAGAGGTTGCACCGCTTGTATGGACACGTGTTTCCTGCTGGCTATCAAGAGGATACAAAACCGCGCGATGCCTGCAGCGATATCAGTCGCATCGATAACATGCGCCAAGATGGCGAGATGCGCACAGTCCACTTGTACAAGCCAGACGAATCCGAGCCCGGACATGTGCACTTTATTGTCTATAGTGACGAGGAACCACTGGTTCTTTCAGACGCTTTCCCGATATTGGAAAACATGGGGGTCGACGTATACACAGAGCGCCCGTACGAGTTGAAACTGACCGACGACGACTCGTTTTGGATTCAGGATTTTCATTTGCGACACGAAAGTGGATCCGAAATCGAGGTCGAATCATCAGAACGCGGATTTGAAGAATGCTTTGTGCGAGTCCTCAACCGGCAGCTAGAAGACGATGGCATGAACCGGCTTGTGCTCGCAGCCGATTTGGATTGGCGACAGATATCATTATTGCGATGCTATGCAAAATACCTGCAGCAGCTCGGCTTGCCATTTAGCCAAGCCTATATGGACGATGTACTGGTGGCGCACGCTGGCCTCGTGCGTCTGTTCGTCAGTCAGTTCGAGACCCAGTTCGATCCATCGCTAAAAAAAGCAACCAGAAAGCGCAAGCTTGAGGAAGTAATACCGTCTGTAAAACGATCGGTCGCGCGCGCACGCAACGTCGACGAAGACCGTATCTTGAACGCGTTTGCGGGCGCGATAGCCGCAACCTTGCGCACTAATTATTTCCTCCGCGATGATGGCAACGAACCGAAGTCATATATCTCCATCAAACTTGACCCTACGGTAATGCCGGAAGTGCCGTTACCGCGGCCACGTTTTGAAATCTTCGTTTACTCCCCAGAAATTGAGGGTGTTCATCTGCGCGGCGGAGAGATTGCACGTGGCGGCTTGAGATGGTCTGACCGGCGCGAAGATTTTCGCACTGAGGTACTCGGCCTAATGAAAGCGCAGGTGGTCAAGAATACTGTCATTGTACCGACCGGTGCGAAAGGCGGCTTCTTTTGCAAACATTTGCCGACTGACGATCGCGACGCGATGCTCGCGACCGGCATATCGTGTTACAAAACGTTTATCAGTGGACTACTCGATATTACTGACAATGTCATTGACGGCAAGGTCACGACTCCAACAGATGTGATTCGTCGCGATGCCGAAGATCCGTATCTCGTTGTTGCCGCGGATAAAGGTACGGCAACGTTTTCGGATATTGCCAACGGCATCTCGGCCGAGTACGGGTTTTGGCTAGACGATGCTTTCGCATCTGGTGGTTCCGCCGGCTACGACCACAAGAAAATGGGTATTACGGCACGCGGCGCCTGGGAAGCCGTTAAACGGCACTTCCGCGAACAAGGCCTGAATACTCAAAAAGATCCGTTCACCGTAGCCGGCATAGGCGACATGAGCGGCGACGTGTTCGGAAATGGCATGTTGCTGTCGCGCAAAATAAAGCTCGTCGCTGCCTTCAATCACCTGCATATTTTTATCGACCCAGACCCGGACATGGCTGCGAGCTTTCGTGAACGCAACCGCCTGTTCAAGAAAGGCCGGTCGGGCTGGGGTGATTATAACGAGTCTCTGATATCTAAGGGCGGGGGCGTATTTTCGCGTCAGGCCAAAACGATCCGCCTAAGCAACGACGCGCGCACGATGCTCGGAACAGATGAAACAACAATGAAACCGAACGAGTTGATTCGCGCAATTCTTCGTATGAAAGTCGATTTGCTTTGGAATGGCGGTATCGGAACATACGTCAAAGCAAGCTCAGAGGGACACATTGACGTTGGCGATCGTAGTAACGACGGCGTTCGCGTGGACGCAAACGAGCTGAATTGCCGAGTTGTCGGTGAAGGTGGCAATCTGGGTCTGACGCAGCGCGCTCGAATCGAATACAGCCTGAACGGCGGTAGGATTAATACAGACTTCATTGACAATTCTGCTGGTGTCGACAGCTCCGATCGCGAGGTAAATATCAAGATCTTGCTCAGCGACGTCGCTAAGATCAAAAGCATGACCCGACCTAGGCGCGATGAGTTGCTCGCATCGATGACCGACGATGTTGCCGAACTTGTGCTGCGTAACAATTACTTACAAACGCAGGCTATCAGCATGAGTGAGATTCGTTCGCTTGAGCGGATCGATGAAACGGCGCGACTAATCACAAATCTTGAACGAACAGGCCTCCTCGATCGCGATCTCGAATTTCTGCCGGATGATATCGAAATCGAGGAACGGCGTGCTCGTAAGCAGGGCTTTACGAGGCCGGAGCTTGCGGTGGTCCTAAGTTACGCGAAAATCGATCTCTACAATGGCCTGATAGACTCAAATGAAACTCTGGAGGATTTCCTGCGCATAGATCCGTTGCGTTACTTTCCAACGATCCTGCGGCGTCGATACTCGGATTTGCGTGCAGGACACCGCCTTAGTCGGCAAATTCTTGCGACGCTGATCGCGAATGACATTATCAATCGCATGGGTCCCGCGTTTGTTAAACGCATTCAAATGGATACCGGGGCTGAAATCGTGACAATCGCCAGGGCCTATACCGTTGCACGTCAGGTGTGCCGGGCCGGCAACCTGCTCAAGACGATTGAATCGCTGGATCACAAGATCCCAGCAACCGCGCAGATGTCCATGATGTTCGAAGTCTCGCGCAGCCTGCGTCATATTTGTTACTGGCTTATTGAGCACTTCGGCAATGACTTTGAGATTGAAGCGACTGTGCTGCGCCTCAAGGATGGAGTAACGGCAGTCTACACGCGTACCGGCGCCGCTATGTCAACACCTGCCCGGGTCCGACATCAGAATGCAGCCGAAAACTATATGAAAATGGGCGTCCCGGAAAAGCTCGCAAATCGGATGTCGTCACTGTTGTTGACACGTGCGGCACTGGATATTGCCGATCTTGCCGCAGAGTACAAACGGGACGTGCTTGAAACGGCCAAGATATATTCAGCTTTCAACGAAAACCTCGGCTTTTACTGGCTGCACGTTAGTGTCGAGGATCTTGAGGTACACGGTCGCTGGCAGGCAATCGCTCGCAGTAACCTGCGCGATGAGTTTTATCGAATCCGCCGCGAGATCGCCTCTCAAATGCTACGTAAGCAAAGTAAGCGCGACATGAATATTCGCGTCAAGAATTGGCTGCAAAATCATACTATGGAAGTCGAGCGTTACAAGCATATGATCGAAGAAATGAAAATACGCGGCCAGATCGATTTTGCTACTCTCTCAGTCGCTGCGCAGGAATTGCGTGATCTTGTAACGCACTAGTCCCACTTTTTGAATAGATCGGAGATAGCATGGCGGGCAAACTCGTACTATGCCGGCACGGCCAGAGCGAATGGAACCTAAAGAACCTGTTTACTGGCTGGACCGATGTCGACCTGACTGAAAAAGGCGTCAGTGAAGCAAAAGATGCTGGCCTATTGTTGAAGGAACTTGGCTTTGAATTCGATATCGCCTATACGTCGGTGCTGAAACGGGCAATTCGTACGCTATGGATAATGCTCGACGAAATGGACGCCATGTGGATGCCGGTGGTTCGAGACTGGCGTTTGAACGAGCGTCACTATGGCGCGCTGCAAGGGCTTAACAAAGCCGAGACAGCCGCCAAGTTTGGCGACGAACAGGTGCATATCTGGCGTCGTAGTTACGACATTACGCCGCCCGAACTTGAGGTCGATGACGAGCGACATCCATCGCACGACCCACGATACGCGGGCGTCGACAACCTTCCGGCAACTGAATCACTGGCGCTCACATTGGATCGTGTTCGGCCTTGTTGGAATGAAATGATTGCGCCCGACCTCAAAGCGGGCCAAAACGTGTTAATCGCGGCGCATGGCAACAGCATGCGCGCGCTGGTCAAAATGCTTGATGAGGTTTCCGACGAGGAAATCACAGGCTTCAATATTCCGACCGGCATCCCACTTTCTTATGAACTCGATGACGATCTCAATCCGATTTCGAGTGAGTTCCTTGGCGACCCGGAGGCCGTCGCGAAAGCTGCGGCGGCAGTTGCGGCGCAAGGCAAGTCGAAGTGATTTATTCGCTCGGCGATCGCCGACCGGTGGTCGAGGGCGACAATTACTTTATAGCTGACAACGCGACTATCGTCGCAGGTAGCACGGTACTAAACGGCGCCCGCATTGGCGCAAATTGCCTTGTCGGCGCGCACGCACTAATCACCGAGAATAAGGAATTCCCGGACGGATCGTTGATCATTGGCTCGCCAGCATACGTTGTGCGCTCGCTCCAGCCCGAAGAGGTCGCAATGTTAAAAAAGTCGGCCGATATTTACGTCGCCAACGCCAGACGCTTTAATTCGGAATTTCAGCCGTTGTAACGGCGGCCGGATCATCGGAGATTTAGAACGGTGGGTGCGATGTTGTTCATCGGAAGTAAGGCGCAGCGCAGCGAGCCATGACGATGAGCAACATCGCATCCACCGCTGTACCTATCGCAATTTCGAGGCCGCCGTTAGCTCTGCTTTTTGGGGTCGGAACGCTTTTTGGCACGCTTTGGGTCCACAATGCGCACCAGTCCTTCCTGGGTCGTCGACGCGATTAGATCGCCATCTTGATTAAAAAAATGTCCGCGTGAAAATCCACGTGCGCCGGATGCATTTGGGCTATCGATCGCATACAGGTGCCATTGATTAATTTTGACACGCCGGTGAAACCACAGCGCATGATCAAGGCTCGCCATGATTACGTTTTCGCGAATGAATGACAGACCGTGCGGCAAGGTGCTCGCGCCGAGGAGCTCGTAGTCTGAAACGTACGCGAGCAGATTCTGATGTAATGTCCGATCCTCCGGTATGTCGCTGACTGTGCGGATCCAAACGTAGAAAATAGGCGGAAGTTTTTCCCGCCCTTCGAAGTCGATCGGGCGCACAGGTCGAAACTCGAACGGTCGTTTTTCGGTAAGAAATCGTCGCATTTTCATCGGCACGCAATCCGGCAAATCCTGCGCATATTCATGCAGCGCCTGCAAACCATCCGGGCCGGGAACGTCTGGCATAGTTGCCTGGTGCTCCAATCCAGTTTCGGGATTCTGAAATGACGCGGCAAGGTTCAAAATCGGCCGACCATGCTGAATTGCGACAACGCGTCGATTCGAAAAACTGCCGCCGTCGCGAGCACGATCGACTTCATAAACAATCGGTGCCGTAATGTCTCCGCGCCGTAGGAAATACGCATGCAATGAATGCGCAACGCGACTATCAACCGTGTGTTGTGCGGCGGACAGCGCCTGACCCAAAACCTGCCCGCCAAATACCTGCGGGCTGCCGATGTCGCGGCTGTCGCCACGAAAAATATTGTCTTCGATTCGCTCGAGCTGAAGCAGCGAAATCAGATCTTCAAGGACGGAATACATACCGCGACTGATCTACGCGTCAGTGCGGCCGCCGTCTACGGCAATACCACTGCCATTGACGAACATCGCGTCATCGCTGGCGAGGAATAACACGACCTTTGCCACATCGACAGGTTCTCCGAGCCGGCGTGCGGCAGAATTGGCGATGCAATAGTCACGCATCGCGTGATTCTTTCGAAACACCTCACGACTCGCTGGCGTCATAACAGCGCCTGGCTGTACGTAATTTGCGGTAATACCAAACTCGCCGATCTCGACAGCGAGGGCTCGGGTTATCGAAGCGAGATTCAGCTCCGACTGATTGAGCGCCGGACCACCGTCAGCCGTAAACAAGCTGCGTAGAAAACCAACATTGATTATCCGACCCGACGGACTCTTCTGCAGATGCGGCAGCGCGGCACGACAAATCGCCATCGTCAGATCGGCGCGGCGGCTGAGCAGCTGATCCAGCGCATCACCAGACGCACTGATCGGTGCTTCCGCCTGTAGAGGAAAATCGCATACTAGAATATCGATCCCACCGAGTTTATCGACGGCGGCTTCGATCAACTCGGGTTGTTTGCCGGGCAGCGTCAGGTCTGCGACAAGGCCGTCCACCCCCTTGACCGATTTGAACCGTTGCTCCACACCGCTATTGCTGGTGTCGACCGCCAGCACTTTGGCACCATGTTTCACCAGCGTACGCGCGACGGCTTCGCCGATGCCGTCGGCCGCGTTAACTACTACGGCTTTTAGCCCGTACAACCGCAGGGGATCGCCCATCCTTGCTCCTATGCCTGTGGCAGTCGTTCTTGAAAGTTCATGCGGAAAGCTCAAATTCCGCAAACTGGCGGCGTAATTCGATCTTTTTCACTTTGCCGGTCGCAGTGTGCGGCAATTCGTCGACGAATGCGACGTCATCGGGTGTCCACCAGTCGGCCACCTTTCCTTTGAAGAAAGCTAGCAGTTCCTCTTTGCTGACTTCGCTATTTTCTACGAGGACGACGATCAGCAGAGGCCGCTCTGTCCATTTCGGATGAGCGACACCGATGACGGCTGCTTCGGCAACTGCGGGATGGCCCATCGCCGTATTTTCGAGTTCAATCGAGCTAATCCACTCACCCCCAGACTTGATCACGTCCTTGGTGCGATCGGTGATAGCCATGTACCCCTGCGGATCGATCGTCGCAACGTCGCCGGTGTCAAACCAGCCGTCTTCCGAGTGCGAGCCTGCGTTACCTTCAAGCTTGTAGTAATCGCTGCAAATCCATGGTCCGCGAACCTGCAGTGCGCCATAGGCCACGCCATCCCATGGCAGCTCATTACCGTCGTCATCGACGATACGCAGCTCACAGCCGAAAATACCCCGGCCGGCTTTGGTCGCAAGATCGAGCTTCTCGTCCGGTGTCAGGTCTTCGAGTCCGGCTTTGAGGCAATTTGCCGTGCCCAACGGACTCATTTCTGTCATGCCCCAGCCCTGTCGAAGCTCGACACCGTGCTTATCACGGAATGCCTCGATCATCGATCGTGGCACTGCCGCGCCGCCGACGACGGTACGTTGAAGTTTGTCGAGTCGCTTGCCAGCTTTCTCGGTGTATTGCAGTAATGCGAGCCACACAGTTGGTACGCCAAGTGCCAGCGTCGCATCTTCGCTGTCCAACAACTCATACAGTGCCTCGCCGTCGCCCATTTTCGGCCCCGGCAGTATCAGTTTCGCGCCGACGATTCCGGCCGAGTACGGAATGCCCCATGCATTGACATGAAACAGCGGTACCACCGGCAAAACGGCATCCATACTGGACAAGGCGATCGCATCCGGACCGACACTTGCGTATGCATGCAAGATCGTCGATCGGTGACTGTAGAGCACACCTTTCGGGTCGCCTGTCGTTCCCGAGGTGTAACACAGGGCCGACGCCGATCGCTCATCCAGTTCCGGCCAGACGTAGTCGGCTGACTCAGCCTCGATCAAAGTTTCATAGCAGTAGACGTTCGGCAGCGATGTCTCCGGCATACTCGCCATGTCAGTCAGGATCACAAATCCTTCAACACGCCCGATTTTTTCGGCGATCTTCTCGAGCAATGGCACGAACATCGGGTCGACGAATATCAATCGATCTTCCGCATGGTTAATAACGAAAATTAGCTGCTCGGGAAACAGTCGCGGATTTATTGTATGGCAAATATGACCGCTGCCGCTGACACCATAATAAATCTCCAGATGACGATAGTCGTTCCATGCAATCGTTGCCAGACGATCGCCTTTTTCCAAGCCGAGTTTTTCCAGTGCATTTGCTAGGCGCTTCGAACGAGTAATCGCCTCGCCCCAGCTATAGCGGTGGCGTGGATTATCGAGCGTAACGGAAACGATTTCCCGATCGCTGTGGAACTTGGCAACGTGCTCCGCGATCGACGGGATAGTCAGTGGCGTGTCCATCATCAAACCCTGCATTACCCTCCTCCCTTGTTGTTTCTTGCTGCCCAGCAGGATCGGGCTAATCTAACAGAACAGTCACGCGCGCACCTCTCGGCACACCAACAGCAGTTTTCCATGCTATGCTTTTTACACCAGCCGAGACCAGAACGGTGCGCAAAAGTCACTGTTTTTCCTGACGAATTCTTAACGATCGTACAACACCGTGTGCCCGAGCGATGACCAAGCCCTACCAAAGCATTCTTGAGACCATCGGCAACACGCCGGTCGTCAAGCTCAACAAGATTGCTCCAGATAACGTCAACGTTTACGTCAAGATTGAATCGTTCAACCCGATGGGCTCGGTCAAAGACCGGCTTGCTCTCGGCGTCATCGAACACGCGGAAAAAATCGGTGCGCTTAGGCCCGGGCAAACAGTTATTGAAGCGACGAGCGGCAACACCGGTATTGGCCTCGCGATGGTCTGCGCCCACAAAGGCTATCCATTGGTCGTGACGATGGCCGAAAGCTTCAGTATCGAGCGTCGCAAAATGATGCGCTTTCTCGGCGCCAAGGTTGTACTCACGCCAGCGTCGCTCAAAGGCAGCGGCATGTTGGCCAAGGCGGTCGAACTGGCGGAAAAACACGGCTGGTTCCTGGTTCGTCAATTCGAAAATGAGGCCAATGCCGACGCGCATTCACGAACCACTGCACCGGAGATCCTCGAGGCATTTGCCGACGACACGCTTGATTACTGGGTCACCGGTTTCGGCACCGGAGGTACGTTAAAGGGCGTATCCCGAGTTCTCAAGGAAAAAAGTCCACAAACGAAGGTAATTGTTTGCGAGCCAGACAACTCACCAATCTTGGGCAGTGGCATCCCGCAGGAACGAAGCGAAAACGGTGCTCCAAAGGACAGCCATCCGTTGTTTCGACCGCATTTGATGCAAGGCTGGAGCCCGGACTTTATCCCGAAGCTAACCGAAGACGTCGTCAATGCGAAATTGATCGACGAGATTCTTCCGATCGCCGGTGACGACGCACTCGATTTGTCGCGGGCACTGGCGCGTGACGAAGGCATTTTCGTTGGGATTTCCGCAGGGGCAACACTCGCTGGCGCAATGGCTATCGCACGTAAAGCAGAGCCCGGCGCTAATATTCTCTGTATGTTGCCGGATACTGGAGAGCGTTATCTGAGCACGCCGATGTTCGAGGACATTCCGGCGGATATGACAGAAGACGAACAAGAGATCGCGCGCTCTACGCCAAACTACCGATTTGATGCTCCACCGGCCGTTGCTGCCGACGATGTGGAAACCTCGCCGGCAACGGCAGACGCGATCGCATTCCTGGATGATGCTACCAACGATAACGACAACCCGGTTGTGCTGTTTGCGCTTGAGTGGTGTGAATTCTGCTGGTCGGTTCGAAAACTGTTGGCCGATTACCAAATCCCTTACCGGTCCATTGATCTCGATTCCGTTGCGTATCAAGAAGAAAATCGCGGTGGCAATATCCGTGCGGCGATTCATGAACGTACGGGCTTACGGACAATCCCGCAGATCTATGTCGGTGGCGAGCATATCGGCGGAGCGACTGAGTTCTTTGATGCCTTAAAGGATGGCAGCATGCGAACGCTGCTCGAGAAAAATAACGTCAACTGGAATCGGTCGGTCAATACCGATCCGTACTCTTACTTACCAGGCTGGCTGCACAAACGTTAAAGATGTGCTAGACATCGTCGAAAAAGTACATGCCCAGTGTCTCGGCAACGCAGGCGGGTTTGCGCTCATCTTCTATTTCGATGCGGACCTCCGACGTCAATAGCAAAGCACCGGCACGGCGTCGTGCCTGCAGAATTTTTGCACGACCACGGACACGCGCGCCGCACGGCACTGGCGAATAAAAACGGACTTTATTGACACCAAAATTTATTGCCCGCGCTAGGTTTTGAACTTCAATAAAGCCGCTCGTTAACGCCGGAATCAGCGCAAGCGTTAAGTAACCATGCGCGATCGTCTTTCCGTCCGGCATTTCCCTCGAGGCACGCTCGGTGTCGACATGAATCCACTGATAATCCGCCGTAGCTTCGGCAAACTGGTCAATACGATTCTGATCGATGATGGCCCAGTCGGAGAGCCCCACCTCTGCTCCCTCGAGCACTTTGGCATCTTCTATTGATTTGATAACGTGCAAATGCCGGTCCTTATTTCTAGTCGCATGTTGTCGTACACCGCTAGAAATACACAGATACCTTAGCTGCCGCAAGTGTTATGTTTGTTTGTTATGGCATTTGACGCGTCAACCCAAGCAAAAATATTTGCGGTGGTACTTGCCGCTGGCGAGTCGCGCCGCTTTGGTACTACAAAGCAACTCGCGACTTTTCGCGGCGAAAAATTCGTGCACGGAGCCGCCCGAATCGCGCGCGATTGCTGCGCCGATAACACGGTTATTGTGGTCGGCCACAAGGCGTCAGAGGTTTGCCGCGCGACAGATCGACAGTGCCAGTTCGTGCTGATCAACGATCGCTACAAAGGTGGTCTGGGTTCATCGATCGCGCTTGCCGCAAATGCATTGGCCCATGCCGCCGACGCGCTATTGCTAATACTTGCGGACCAACCGTTGATAACGACGAGACACCTGCGCGAGCTCATCGCAGCGTGGTCCGGCGCTGATGACAACATCGTTGCGACGCAATTTGACAACGTAAAAGGGCCGCCCATATTGATGCCGACTGCCGCATTTTCATTGCTGCAGACGCTGTCTGGCGATCAGGGCGCAAAGCACTTGCTGGAAAACGAAAATTTTCAGCTTACGACGGTACGCTTCGACAACGCGCGCATCGATATTGACACGCCCGAAGACCTCGAGCGGCTGAATCAGGTTGTTGATTGACCGTGCTCGGTACAGCGCTCACAATTTACCCAGCCCGAATCGCCGTTGGCGTAATGCTCCTTCTTCCAGATTGGCAGCCGAACTTTCAATGCATCGATGATGTAACGGCACGCCTGAAAGGCTTCGTGCCGATGCGCTGAAGAGACACCAACCCAGACCGCACAATCTCCAATTTCGAGCATGCCGGTGCGGTGCACACAATGCGCCTGCAACAGAGAATATTCGGCACGCGCCTCTGCCAGAACTTTTTCCCCTTCTTTGATCGCTAACGGCTCGTACGCTTCATACTCGAGCCGCAAGACCTCATGGCCGTCGTTTAAGTTACGCACCCATCCTTCAAAGCCGCAGTAGGCGCCGGCCCGCGGATTGAAAAGCTGCCGACGCAGCGAATCCGGATCGATCTCGTCAGGAGATACGGCCAGCACGTCAGCCACCAGCAACCGGCGGAAACAGAAGCACCGTATCGCCATCGCTAATGTCTGCCTGCCAGTCCGACATTTCGTCGTTGATCGCAACCTTGCAATGGCCGACTGGTTCCGACGAGCCGTGGCGACCGCGTGTCGCCTCAAAGACGTCAGTGGCGGTAGACACTTCAATAGTCAAGGTTTCTTCGTCGATGCCGGCATTCTCCCGAAACATCGCAAAATAACGAACGCGGATCGTTTTCATCGTAACGCCTGCAGAATACTTCCAGCCAAATCGTCCGGCGTGTTGATATTGTCAAGCGCTACCGGATTCGGCTGCTGCAAAAGTTCGGTCTCCGCTTGAATAAGTATTTTCCTTGGGCACACTAGTCCGCCATCAACGAAACCGCGAATTATAGTATCGCTTCCAGACCGATAGACGGCGCAAAGCGGCTCAGGAAGACCGTCATGGCTGCTGCGATACGCCGTGAATGGCTTGTCCACCGCAGTTTGGTCTATTAGAAATTCTAGCGTCGCGTGATCGAGATTCGGCAGATCGCAGGCGACGACGAGCCAGTCGACATCCGGGTGTTCATGCATTGCGCTCAGTATGCCGGCGACCGGTCCGATGTCATCGTAGCGATCGACTATCTGCGGAAAACGGCTGCGTTCTGGATCGTCCTGTTGCTCACGACGAGCGGAAACGAACTGCCGGTCGGTGACAGACTGCAGTAACACGAATACGTTTTCGATTTGGCTGCAGCCGTCGCGCTGTAGCAGCGCTTTGTCCTGTCCCATGCGTCGACTCTCGCCGCCCGCCAAAACAAGGCCATACAGACGTTGCACGCTAGTCACTGTGCTCGAAATCCTGTTTGCCGCCAAACTTGGCGATCAACCTCGTCTCGCCAATGATAATGTCGTGAGATAGAGCCTTACACATATCGTATATCGTTAGCGCAGCAACCGACGCACCGGTCAGCGCCTCCATTTCGACGCCGGTCTTATGATGTACCTTGCAGCGACACTCGATTATGGCTTCGTCGCTGTCCACACGAATTTCGATATCACAGCTTTCGAGCCCGAGCGGATGGCAAAACGGAATTAGTTCGTGGGTTTTTTTCGCTGCCATAACGCCGGCGATAATCGCCGTCGCGAACACTGGACCTTTCTTGCTGTTGATCTCATCGCCATCGATGGCCGCAACGACAGACTCCGGCAAATGAACGATGCTGCGCGCAACCGCCTCGCGCCCACTGACGTTCTTGTTGCTGACATCGACCATCGCTGGTCGGTTGTACTCATCGATATGGGTAAGTTTGCTCACTAACCGCCAATCCTGTACATCTCGACTTTCGATAATGGGTGCGCTTCGGCAACGTCCGGACGACGCAATTCGCTATAGCGATCTGCCCGTTGTAGCCAAATTCGCGACAAGATATCCGCGAGTTCACTATCGTCGGCGCCATTCCGGAGAGGCTCGCGCAAATCTGTGCCGTGGGTCGCGAACAGACAAGTATAAAGCACGCCGTCGGCCGATAGCCGTGCCCGCGAGCAACTACCGCAAAACGGCGCGGTAACGGATGAAATGAAGCCGATTTCGCCCTGCCCATCTTCATAGTGATAGCGTTGCGCGACCTCGCCTGGATAGTTCGGTCCAATCGGCCGCAGCGGCCAGCACTGTTGCACCGATGCCAACAATTCACTCGACGGCACCACCTGATCCATGCGCCAGCCATTGCAATTGCCAACGTCCATGAACTCTATCAATCGCACGATATGTCCCGTACCACGAAAATAATCCACGAGGTCGATGACGGTATGCTCATTGACGCCGCGTTGCACAACAACATTAATTTTGATTGGCGCGAGACCCGCGGCTTCGGCGCCCGCGATGCCGTCGAGCACCCGACGCAAGTCCCCTCGCCCACCGCTCATCAGCTTGAATACTTCTTCGTCAAGGCTATCGAGGCTGATCGTTACGCGATGCAATCCGGCGCGCGCAAGATCTTGGGCTATCGGCGCAAGCAACATAGCATTTGTCGTCAGCGCAAGATCCTCGACGCCCGGCAGCGCTGTGAGGCCGGCAACGAGCTCGGGCAATTTCTTGTCCAACAGCGGTTCACCGCCGGTCAGCCGCAGCTTTGAAACGCCCAGGCCGGTTGCCACTTTAGCCACGGTCAGTATTTCCGCATGCGTCAGTCGATCGGAACGCTGTAGAAATTCATAGTCATCGTGAAATTCGGACACTGGCATGCAATACGGACAACGGAAGTTGCAGCGGTCCAGCAACGAGATGCGCAGGTCGTGTAGCGGACGCGCAAGTGCGTCCCGTAGCGGCTCGTGCTCCGCGGGTTTCAGCTCAATTCGAGGGCTTCGAGAGTGCATGGCTACATTTTGCAACATTTGACGCTTTATTTTCGCAGCTTTTGTCGGCATGCTGCCCGGCCTATGGACGTGACATTTAGTAAAGATGAGATCGCATTCCGCGACGAGGTTCGAGACTTCTTCCAGACGGAGTATCCCGCAGACCTGCTAGATAAGCAGAACCGGGGCATTTCACTGTCCAAGGACGATTATGTGCGCTCTATGAAGGCCCTGCACAAACGCGGCTGGGCCGGCGTGAATTGGCCTGTGGAATATGGCGGTACTGGATGGTCACCGGTGCAAAAATACCTTTTTGCGATCGAAATGGCGGAAGCGAACGCGCTGGACATCATCGCATTCGGCCTGAATATGGTCGGACCGGTCATCTACACATTCGGTACCGAAGAACAGAAACAACGGTTTCTGCCGGACATACTTGCGAGTAATGTGTGGTGGTGCCAAGGCTATTCGGAACCTGGGTCCGGCTCCGATCTTGCATCATTGAAAATGCGTGCCGACCGCGCCGGCGATCATTACATTGTTAATGGCACAAAGACCTGGACGACCTTAGGCCAGTTTGCCGACTGGATATTCTTGCTCGCGCGCACTACCACCGATGTTGCCCGCCGGCAGGAAGGCATCAGCTTTTTGCTGGTCGATATGTCAACACCAGGCGTCAGCGTGAAACCGATAATCACAATTGAGGGCGATCACGAAGTCAATGAAATCCACTTCGAGGACGTCAAGGTGCCAGTCGAAAATCTCGTCGGCGAAGAAGGTAAAGGCTGGACCTATGGCAAGGTATTATTGCAACACGAACGCACAAACATTGCCGGTGTCGCACGTTCCAAAGTTCGATTGAATAGACTTTACGAGCAAACAAAAAATTCTATTCGTGGCGCCGCGCCGCTCTCTGACGATCGAAATTTCATGCGCAGGCTTGCGGCGGTTGAGGTCGAACTCAAGGCGCTCGAATACACCGAGCTCCGTACGTTGGCTGCAGTGGCCTCCGGCACAGCACCGGGGCCCGAATCGTCGATTCTGAAAATTAAAGGCACGGAGCTGCAGCAGGCCATCGACACGCTGTATGTCGACGCTGCCGGCTACTACTCGCTGCCATTTGTACCAGAACAATACGGACCTGATTTCGCCGGGGAACGCTTAGGCGACGGTGCCGAGACCAAGACTTTGCTGAAGTATTTCAACTACCGCAAAGCCTCAATTTATGGCGGATCAAACGAAATTCAAAAGAATATTATTTCCAAGCACGTGCTTGGACTATAAGTGCGGCAGGCAATGAATTTTTCACTCGATGACACTCAGACGATGCTGGCCGACAGCATCGAAAAGTTTATTGAAAACGATTACGACTTTGAGTCACGCCAGAAGTATTCCGGCAGCGACACAGGCTTCAGTATTGACGTGTGGAAAATGTTTGCAGAACTGGGTTGGACCGCGGTGCCGTTCAGCGAGGACGACGGCGGTTTCGGCGGTAGTCCGATCGATGTGATGATAATGATGCAGCGTTTTGGTCGTGCGTTGATTGTCGAACCCTACCTCGCCAACATCATTCTATCTGGTGGAATATTAAGACGCGCTGCCAACGCCGAACAACGAGAGCGCTGGCTGCATCCAATCATCGCCGGCGATCTGCACGCGTCGTTAGCGTTCGTCGAACCTCAGGGTCGTTACGATCTCGCCAATATTGCGACTACCGCAAGCGCAGAAGGCGATGGCTGGATACTCGATGGCCGCAAAGGCTATGTGCTGAATGGCCGCAACGCCGAACTGCTGCTCGTACCGGCAAGAACCTCTGGCGCGCAGAGCGACGCCGATGGCATTACATTGTTTGCAATCGATGCAAGCACGGATGGCGTTTCGATTGACGACTATCCGACCGTCGACGGCCATCAAGCCGCCGAAATTGTGCTCGACGACGTTCGCGTTGACAGCGAAGCTGTCATCGGCAATGTCGACGCTGGCTTCGCCGCATTGGATGCGACGATCGATGACGCGACGCTGGCCGTATGCGCGGAGGCAGTTGGCATCATGCAAGTCTTGAAAGACAAAACCGTCGAATATGCCAAGAATCGCATACAGTTTGGTGTACCGATTGGCAGCTTTCAAGCATTGCAGCATCGTATGGTGGACATGCTAACCGACTGTGAACAAAGTCAATCCCTGTTGATGTGGGCGACCATGGTTAATGCCGCTGGTCAAAGCGATGCGAAACGCGCCATTAGTGCCATCAAATACAAAATTGGCACGACTGGCCGTAAAGTCGGCGAAGAAGCGGTTCAGATCCATGGCGGCATGGGCGTCAGCTGGGAACTCGACATTGCCCATTACTTCAAGCGCTTGGTCACCATTGGGCAGATTTTCGGTAACGCGGACTGGCACCTCGACAAGCTTGCTGCCTGATCATTAGCAAACCACGATGATTCCAAAAAGCGTCGCCGCTTTTTTTGCGAGCAACCAGGAACTTCTGTGGTTGGACGACACTGACCTATTCGCATCGCCACCCGGCAGAGGCTGCGCCTGCCTGATAAGATCAGCGGCATGCAACCGTCCGGCATCATTACAATCACCACCGATTTCGGCCACAAGGGCCCATTTGCCGCCGTCATGAAAGGCGTCATTCTCGGTCGTTTCCCGGACGCGAGAGTCGTCGACCTGGCACATGACATCCCGGCGCAATGGCCCCCGGAGGCTGGCTTCTGGGTTCGTCACGCCTACAAATATTTTCCAAAGGGTACCGTGCATGTTGCGATTGTCGATCCCGGAGTCGGCACCGAACGTGAAATTCTATTGGTCGAGTACGACGATCACGTTTTCATAGCCCCTGACAACGGTTTGCTTGGCAGATTGCTCGACGATGCTGACGACGCCGACATTTATCACCTCGACGCTTCTCGTCTGGCGCGTCTCGGCATCGATAACCCCAGCGCGACGTTTCACGGCCGTGACATTTTTGCTCCGCTGGCAGCAGAATTAGCCGCAGACCGGATTAACGTGGCGGATGTTGGCCGACCAACGCTGGACTGGACGCCGGGTTGGCTTGACGACCCGGAAGTCGACCACGACAGCGTGACCGGAGCGATCGTTACTGTGGATGCATTTGGTAATTTGATCAGCAATATCGACCAACGCGCACTCGCTAGTTTCGACAACCCGATCGCGCTGATCGGCGGCCACAAGATCCAGATGCTGCAAACCTACGGCCGCGCCAAACCCGGTGATTTTCTCGCACTAATTAACTCTTTTGGCGTCGTCGAGATCGCTAAAGCCGAAGGAAGCGCCGCCGAAGGATTAGGACTCGAGCGCGGTGCACCGCTGACGATAAGGGACAGCGAAGACTAGTTCTGGCCCTGCATCGCCTGTTTTTCGATTTTCGCCCAAGAATCACGCAACGTGACAATGCGATTGAACACCCGCGACGACGCCGAGTCGTCGACCACGTCCGGGCTAAAGTAACCAAGTCGTTCGAACTGTACCGCCTCACCAACCGCAAGATCTGCCAGAGTTGGTTCGAGTTTAGCGGCAACGCTCTCCAATGAGTTCGGGTTCAACAAGCTGTTTGGATCGTCCGCGGTGTTTGGGTTTACTTCGGTGAATAATCGATCGTATAGCCTAACCTCGGCATCAACGGCGTGTTCTGCCGACACCCAGTGGATGGTGCCTTTGACTTTGCGGTCGCTGCTGCCCGTTCCGCTGCGTGTATCCGGATCATAGGTGCAGTGCAGTTCAACTACAGTGCCATTGCTATCGGTAACAAACTCGTCACAGCGAATGATGTAGGCCGATCGCAATCGAACTTCGCCATTGGGCTTTAGGCGAAAAAACTTGCGTGGCGCGTCAATCATGAAATCATCCTGTTCGATCCACAGCTCGCGAGAAAACGGCACTTCGCGCGTGCCCATATTGGCGTCGTTCGGATGATTCATTGCCCGCATCATCTCGATCTGCTTTTCCGGATAGTTCGTCACGACCACCTTCAAGGGTTTCAGCACGGCCATACGCCGCTCGGCAGAATCTCCGAATGATTCGCGAACGCTGTTTTCGAGCATGCCCATCTCAATAAGCTTGTCTTTCTTAGTCACGCCCGCACGTGCGACAAAATCACGCAGGGCTGCGGCCGAGTAGCCGCGACGTCGCATGCCAGCGATCGTCGGCATGCGTGGATCGTCCCAACCCGAAACGACGCCCGCATCGATCAGCGCACCAAGCTTACGTTTACTCGTAATCGTGTAAGCCAGGTTCAGCCGCGAAAACTCGATCTGACGCGGGCGATTAGCGGGCCGGACCTGATCGAGAAGCCAGTCGTACAGTGGACGATGGTCTTCGAATTCGAGCGTGCACAGTGAGTGCGTAATGGCTTCGAATGCGTCCGACAACGTGTGTGCAAAATCGTACATCGGGTATATGCACCAGGTGTCGCCCGTACGCTGATGCGTTATATGACGAATTCGGTACAGCGCCGGGTCACGCAAATTCATATTGGGTGACGACATATCGATCTTGGCGCGCAACACGTGTTCGCCATCGCCGAACTCACCGTCGCGCATACGTCGCAACAAATCGAGATTTTCTTCCACCTGTCGGCCGCGATACGGGCTGTCCTTGCCAGGTTCGGTCAAGGTGCCACGATACTCGCGGATCTCTTCGGCGCTCAGGCTATCGACATAGGCGAGCCCTTTTTCGACCAGTTTTTCCGCTGCGGCGTATAAGCCGTCAAAATAGTCTGACGCGTGCGTTAACCGGTCTTCCCAATCGAAGCCAAGCCAGCGGACATCGCTTTCAATCGCGTTGACGTACTCTTGATCTTCTTTGCCGGGATTCGTGTCGTCAAAACGCAAAAAAGTGTGGCCACCTGTCTCCGCGGCAACGCCGAAATTCAGGCAAATCGACATCACATGGCCAACATGCAAATAGCCGTTCGGCTCTGGCGGAAAGCGAGTCACGATCGTGTCGTGCTTACCCGTCTCGAGGTCATCGTGAATGATCTGGCGGATGAAGTCCCGCGGTGCGGCATCACTCATCAATTGGCGTGTCCCAGTATAAAGTCGCGGTATTGTAGTGATCCTTTGGGAATTTGGCCAAGCCGCGAGCCATTTTCTGTACAATATCGCGCTTTGCCCGCAGGCCGAAGTTCACCAGTAAGACGTTCTAAAGATGCCGACGATTACCCTTCCAGACGGATCGGTCCGAGAGTTTGACGGAGCGACCAGCGGTGCACAGATTGCGAAGAGCATAGGCTCTGCCCTCGCCAAGGCCGCTGTGGCCGTTCGCGTCGATGGCGTACTTTGGGATCTGAATCGCGGCCTCGAGTCGGATGTAACAGTTGAGATTATCACCCGCGACTCTGACGATGGCCTCGAGCTGTTGCGGCACGATGCCGCGCACATTCTCGCAGAAGCCGTTAAGGAACTGTGGCCCGAGACACAGGTGACGATTGGGCCGGCGATCGATAACGGCTTTTACTACGATTTCGCGCGCAAGGAACCGTTTACCGAAGAAGATCTTGCGGTCATCGAGAAACGCATGCACGAGATTGTCAATCGAAATGAAAAAATCGAGCGTGAGGTCTGGGATCGCGATGAAGCTGCGGAATTCTTCCACAGCATCGGCGAGCACTACAAGGCCGAAATTATCGAGGCCATCCCGGCAAATGAGACACTGACGCTGTATCGGCAAGGGGACTTCATTGACTTATGCCGTGGCCCTCACCTGCCATCAACCGGCAAACTCGGTAAGGCCTTCAAACTAACGCACGTGTCCGGTGCGTACTGGCGCGGCGATTCGAATAACGAAATGCTGCAGCGCGTCTACGGGACCGCGTGGTCGAACGACAAACAGCTCAAGAAGTATCTGCACATGCTTGAGGAAGCCGATAAGCGCGATCATCGGCGTCTCGGAAAAGTCATGGACCTGTTTCATTTCCAGGAAGAGGCGCCTGGTGCCGTCTTTTGGCACCCGAAAGGTTGGAACTTGTTTCAGAGCTTAATCGGTTTCATGCGACAGCAGCAGAATGCGGCAGGTTATGACGAGATCAATACGCCAGAACTGATGCATCGATCGCTATGGGAGGCCTCCGGTCACTGGGAAACGTTCGGCGATAGCATGTACACAACCGAAACGGTTGACGGCCGTCATTACGCGATCAAACCGATGAACTGCCCGGGACACGTTCAAGTCTTCAAGCAGGGAATTACCAGCTACCGCGATTTGCCATGTCGCCTTGCGGAATTCGGCAAGTGTCATCGCCACGAACCCTCCGGCGCCTTGCACGGAATGATGCGTGTACGTGCGTTCACGCAGGATGATGCGCATATTTTTTGCACGCCGGAACAGATAACGGACGAATCGATTGCAGTCTGCGATCTAATCCTGGGTATTTATAGGGTTTTTGGTTTCGACGACATTCGTATCAAATTCGCCGATCGCCCCGAGGTTCGAGTTGGTGCCGACGACGTCTGGGATCAGGCCGAAGCGGCGTTACTGAAAGCGCTCGAGGTCGCGGGCCTCGATTTCACGCACAATCCAGGCGAAGGTGCGTTTTACGGACCCAAGCTCGAGTTCGTCCTTCGGGATGCCATTGGCCGCGACTGGCAGTGCGGAACGCTACAGGTTGATCTCAACATGCCGGGACGCCTCGGGGCCACCTACATCGGCGAGGATGGTGAAAAGCACCTGCCGGTCATGTTGCATCGAGCAATTTTTGGATCGCTAGAACGTTTCATCGGAATCCTCATCGAACACCACGCAGGAAACCTGCCACTTTGGCTCGCACCAACTCAGATAAAAGTACTAACGATTACGTCCGAAGCAGATGATTTCGCTGAAGAAGTCGTCGCTAGGTTTGGAGCGGCCGGCCTACGCGCCGACGCCGATTTGCGCAATGAAAAAATTTCCTACAAAGTACGGGAACATAGTGTCGCGAAGGTCCCCGTGCTGCTGGCCGTCGGGCAACGAGAGGTCGAAACGCGGAGCGTAGCGCTGCGCCGACTCGGCTCGAAGCAGCAACGGGTTATCTCTCTCGACGAAGCAGTCCACGAGCTGTCCGAAGAAGTCGAAACTCGCTCGTAACAAGTCGCTGCAAACTAAACGTGACGGGAGATGCACTCTGACTGTGCGCCGTGTCACAGATTCGTGACTCTGTCGGCGCCTACTATCAATTCTCGGTAAGCTCGAGGATATACTGCCCAGACGCAAGGATTGCGTAAGGTATTCGACATAAAACGCGTGGAGAAAACGGCGTGGCGCTGGACTCAATCAAGACACAGGTACTGATACTACATAGCGAACAGAGCACCCTGGACAACCTCAGCGCTGGGATCGACGATCGTTATACAGTCCACTGTGCCTCCAGTGGTACTGAAGCCCTGAATACTCTCGGCGAGACGCCGATTCACGTCATTATTTCGGAACAAGACCTGCCAGGCATGAGCGGCGTCGAGGCGCTGCGCGAAGCCAAAAAACGCTCACCTGAAACTATTGGCATCCTGCTCGCCGGCAACAACGAGCAAGGTCTAGAGGCCCTGGTCGGCGAAAAAGAAGTCTTTCAGGTCGTTCGCGGCGGAATATCTGGCGACGACTTGGTCAAATTGATCGATGATGCGACACGTCAGATGCGGCTGCTCGCGCTCGCGGAATCGGCGAACGACACGGCTGCGAATCCCGACGAACCAGTATCCGAACATATCGTCATGGAGACGTCCGAAAACGGTTCCACAATTATCAGCGATGGCACCGGCGCGCTGCCGGTACTGGACCCGAAAAAAGTCTCCGCTGCGCAAGCGGCAGGATCGCATGCGGTTGACATCCTTGTGCTAACGAAAGATCAGGAATTTCTTGCCACGGTAAAAGAATCGTCTCGTGGCATGCACAATGTGCGTTATGCCAACACCCTGGGGCAAGCAGAACAAGCACTCGCGAAGCACAAGATCGGTGTCGCCGTTGTTGACGCCGCGATGGTTGGCGAAAAGGTCGAAAAGCTAACTCTGCACCTTCGCAAGCGAAAAGAACGCCTTGTCAGTATTGTTGCCGGCCGACGCGATGACGGCGAGATGCTGATGGATCTGATTAATCGCGGCAAGGTGTATCGTTTTCTTTTGAAGCCGGTCTCCCCAGGCCGCGCACGACTCGCAGTCGAAGCATCCGTCAAACACCACATTGAGGCCCCGGACTCGGCGTTCAAAGTGACGGCGTCGGCCGAGGCGGCCGCCACGCCAGTTGCCAAACCGAAACCAAAACCAAAATCGAAACCCGCCGCGAAACCGGTCGCGAAACCGGCGGCGAAACCGGCGGCGGTGACGAAATCGAAACCGAAGCCAGCACCAAAAACGACGCCGAAGCCAACGTCGAGGCCGAAGCCGACGCCGAAACCGGAATCGATATCAGCCACGGACATTGTGCCGCAACCACCAGAGAGGCCGGCGCCGAAGGTCAAGCCGGAGCCTGTACCGAATCCCGAACCACTGGTCATTTCAGCCGACGACGGTCTATCGATACCGTTCGATGGTGACGAATCGAGCTTCACTCAGACAATGACCGGCATCGTCGAGAAAGTTACCAAGAAGTTCTCGACGGCGAAGGATGAAGAAACCGTCACGGCCGACGCAGACATGATGCCGCCGATGTCGCTTGACGTTAGTGCCAGCGCCGGTGGCTCGTTGTTCAAAATTCCGAAAATCCTCGGCATCGGCGCAGTTGTTGTCATCGCAATCGTCGCCGCCGGTCTCTGGATGTATGCGGGTACGAATGATGCTGTTAACGACGTAGTACCGGGCGATGAGTCCACCGTCACGCAGAGCTCGACCACTGAGGAAGATCTCGTCGTCGATGCGCCGGCTGTCCCGGAGGCCGCTCAAGACCTCTCAGCCGATGAATTGCTTGACGAAGCACGTCTCGCTCGCGACGCCGGACAAATCTTTTATCCGAGTGGCAACAATGCGATTGAGCTATTTGCTGCGGCGGCCGCTTTATCGCCCGAAAACAAAACTATCGAAGCAGAGCTTGCATCGGTACTCGATGAAGCTTTCGCAATGGCTGAGACCGCGATGCTAGAACGCCGTACTGAAGATGCGGTCGCGGCGCTCGCCCGCGTCAGACTGGTTGATGCTGACAATGCGCGCCTGCCATTTCTCTCGGCACAGCTTTCGCAAATGCAACTTCGCGATCATCTCGACGATGCGCGCGTAGCAATTCGTGCAAATCGATTCCAGGACGCGACGAACGCGCTAAGGGCCGCGAGCGCACTAAACGTTGCGGACACAACCGAAATCGACGCAGTCACAGACGAATTATCGGCCACTCGCAGCGCACAGCGTGTTGACGACGTTCTCGCGCAGGCGGCTGCAAGTCTGGATCTAGGGAATTTGATCTCGCCGCCAAATGACAACGCAAGCTACCTATACGAACTCGTTCTGTCGAACGATCCGGACAATACCGCGGCTCTGCAGGGCCTGACGGTTATCGCCAGCAAGCTGGTCTTGCAGGCACGAACACAAATAGACGGGGGCCGTTTCGATCAGGCGGAGGGCCTGCTCAACGAAGCCCGCCGCCTTGACCCAACGAGCGAGGAAGTCGCCGCGGCAACGCAGGCAGTGACGGATGCTCGTCAACGTATTGCCAACGATCAACGTCGTCGCCAAGAGGCAAGCCAGGCAGCTGCACGCGCGGAAGCCGAGCGTCTGGCCGATCTTCAGAAAGCCGAGGAGCAACGCCGGGCGGCAGCCGCGGCCGCTGTCGCTAAACCCGCCGCCGAAGTTGTCGCCGACGCCGTCGCGGAGCAAACGGACGATATTGAACCGGAGGTCTTGGCCGTGACCGATGCGCCGGTCGAGGAGGCCTTAAGCTTGTCGCTGGCCGACGAATCATTTTCCGACGAAACTCTGGCCAACAGAGCACCGGCCGACCAATTTACCGGCAACGCGATTGTCGATGACGTGGCAGAACCCTTACGGCCCATGTCAGCCGCGCCGATCGCCGTCAGTGCGCTAACCCGTACAAAATACGTCGCGCCGAAATATCCACGCGCCGCCGAACGTCGCAATCTTTCCGGCTGGGTCGACGTCATGTTCACCGTCGCGGTCGATGGCTCGACTAAGGACATCGAAATTGCCGAGTCAAATCCCGGTGACGTATTTGTCAACGCGGCAACTCGCGCGGTCGAAAATTGGGAATTCGAACCAGTTATCGAAAACGGCGAACTTACCGAGAAACGCGCCGCCGTTCGGATGATGTTTGCGATCGAATGAGTCTCTTGCTGTAATCCCGGACTTTTGTCGCGTCACTAATGCGGCAATGGACTACGACGCTTTTTCTCGTTAGTCTAAACTCGTCTTAAGGAGCGTCTGGGGAATAAAACGTGCCTGAACAAGCAGTTGTCGGCGACAGCGGACCCGTTCGAAAACAACAACAACGCTCAATCGTTACACAGCATAAACTGCTTGATGCCGCGACCGAAGCATTTTCTGAAAACGGCTTCAAAGGCACGTCGACGCGCGACATTGCTGATCGTGCTGGTGTACACCATCCGTTAATCACCTATCATTTCAAGAACAAGAAACAACTGTGGCGCGCTGCCACTGATCGTATCTTTCGTGACTTCACTGGCGCATTGGTCACGGCGATTGCGGATGTGCCGCAATTGAATCCGCGTCTTCGCGCGGAAACCTTTATTCGCACTTACGTTCGCTACTCGTACAAACAGCCTGCACTGCACAAGATTATCCTGCAGGAATCGAGCCATCCAAGCGATCGACTGGACTGGCTGGTCGAGAATCATCTCCGTCCAATTTTTGAAGAGGTCGTAGGCTATATCGAAGATCTGCAGAAAGTCGGCATCGCGCCGGCCGGAAACCCGGCGTTGTTGTTTAATATGATTCGTGTAACCGCCGGCGGACTGCTTGCCTTGTCGCTCGAGATTAAAGATACCAGCGGTATTGATTTCGACGCCGACGGCGCGCTCGACGAGCTTTCGGACCTAATCATTCGTTGCTTTTTTGGCGGAGAACAGCGCGGCTGACTCAGCGGCCCGCCAATACTCTTTGCATTTCGGCAGCAATAGACAGTGCAATTGCGGCCGGCCCTTGGCCACCCAGATCGATCCCAGCAGGGCCATGCACACGGTCGACTAGATTCGTGGCTACGTCCCCAAGCTCTTCAAATAATCTTTGCCGGCGCCCTTCTGGACCCAGCAAGCCTATGTACGCAATGTCGGTATCGGCGAGCTGCCGCAGGTAGCTACGGTCGCTCGCAATATGATGACTCATGACGACCGCCATATCGTAGAGATCAAGATCCAGCGCTGTAGAGACTTCCTCTGCGGGACAACAAAGTTTTTGCTCGGCAGCTGCGAATTCGTTGTTGTCGATATTCGCCGGCCGATGATCAACAACCGTACAGCGCCACCCCAGCTCCGCCGCGAACGAGATTACCGGTTCTGCATCAAGCCCGGCACCGAGAATCAAGATCCGCGGTACCGGAGCGACCACCGAATAAAAAACGAAAATCTCGCCGCCTGACAACGCCAACTTGCTCTGTCCCGCGTCGTGCATCGTAAGTAACTCCTCATACTTCGTCCGTATGAGTTCAATGACATCGGCATCGAGGCCAAAACTCCGCGACGAATCCAGTGTTTGGACGAGGCTTGCACCTGCTGCAATCCTATCCACATCTGAGCTAACGACAATGGCCATGATCCCGCGCTCGGTCCCTGATAGAACGTCAACAAGCGCCACAAAGGGCTCATAGCTATTGCCATCCGTCAGCGGCTGTAGAAACACACGCATCAGCCCGTCACAGCCGACACCCAGACCCCAAAGTTCATCGTTATCGTCGGACAAGTCGTATGACACGATTTGCGGCCTGCCAGATTCGATGACCTGCCGCGCGCGAATGGCCAGGTCACCTTCGAGGCAGCCACCCGAAAGCATGCCTTTAAATATCCCGTTTTGATCAATCAGCATGCAAGCACCCGGCTTGCTGTAGGTCGAGCCACAAGTTTCGATTACCGTCGCAAGCACCATTGGCTGCCGATTTTGACGGCGAGACTCGAAAAATTCGATCAGTCTGCGATAGTGCATTTAGGCCTTTCGGGAATACCCGTATATTAAAACGATCTAGATTGTCACTCTGAACCGAGGGTCCAATGCTTGAAAGGGCCGCGTAAGGTCCTACATCGGAGAGCCTGGTTGAGAACACCCGGTCCTCGAACCGGCATCAAGGAGAACGATTATGAACCAAACAGCAACGCATCCGATAGCCATTACGGACAAGGATTTTAGTGAGCAGGTCTTGCAATCGGAACAACCGGTTCTGGTCGATTTCTGGGCGGAGTGGTGTGCGCCGTGTCGTGCGCTCGGACCGGTCATCCATACGCTGGCGGCAGATTTTGATGGCAAAGCCAAGATTGCGAAAATTGACGTCGATGCCAATCAGCAAGTGGCGGCGCAATACGGAATTCGATCGATCCCGACGGTTATTCTTTTCGACAAGGGACAAGTCGTAGAGACGTTTGTCGGCGTCCGGCCGAAAAGCGATTACGCCGGCGCGATCGACAAATTAGCATGAGGTTTACGCAGACAAGCGTATGGGTGTCTCGATCGAGTTTCCTCGAGTGAACGGGATATCCACACACCGGTCTTCACAGCACCTCCCTAATTCTGTAATACATCATACCGAGCGCCAATGCCGGGTTCGCAAACCAGCGGCCGCCGGGCAATTTCAGATGGCGGACGCGGGCAAATACATCGAACTGTTCGGAGTCACCGCAGACGACGTCGGCCAGCATCTTGCCGGCAAGATGCGTGGGCGCGACACCGTGGCCCGAATACCCCTGCGCGAAATAGGTGTTGCCTTCAATGCGTCCAAACTGTGGGATTCGATTTATGCTAATCGCAATATAGCCACCCCACTCGTAATCAATTCGAACATCCTCTAACTGCGGGAATACGCTGATCATTTTTGGCTGCAGCACGGCGCTGATGTCTTTCGGTTTCCGGCCTGAGTAGTTACACAAGCCACCGAACAACAGGCGATTATCGGCAGACAGGCGGAAGTAGTCGAGTGCCACACGCTGATCGCAGCACGCGGAATCTTTGGGCAATAATTCGTTGGCCAATTCGCGCGGCAAAGCTTCAGTCGCGATAATGTAACTGCCGGCGGGAATAATGGAGCTGCGAAGTCTCGGCTCAGCGTCACCGAGATAAGCATTTCCCGCCAGAATTATCTTATCCGCCCGAATCGACCCGATACTCGTATCGACGCGCGGTTTTGCGCCATGACGAATTTTTGTAACACGCGACTGCTCGAATACTTGCGCACCTTGTTGTGCCGCCGCTCGCACTTCACCGATACAGAGGTTCAGCGGATGAAGATGACCATTGCCCGCGTTGACAAGCCCACCAACATACTTGTCCGAGCCGACAAACTCGGGCATACGCGATTTTTCGATTAACTCGACAGTATGCGGATAGTTCTTGCGACGTTTTTGCGCCACCTGCGCTTCAAAATCGTCGACGTCACTTTGCTTCAACGCCAGGTCGAGGAAGCCGAACTTCAGATTGCAGTCGATCGCATATCGTTCGACTCGCTCGACGACGATCTCGCGACTCTCGAGCCCCATCCGGTACGCCATTTCTCCAGCATCCGAACCAAAACGCTTTTCGATTTTGTCCTCGTTGACGAAGCCATCGATGAGCTGTCCACCATTGCGACCGCTTGCACCCCAGCCAATACGGTTCGCTTCGAGTAGCGCGACTTTGTAGCCGCGCTCCTGCAGGTAAAGGGCCGCCGAAACACCGGTAAATCCACCGCCAACGATGACGATATCGGCACGTTGCTCGCCGCGAAGCACGGGAAATTCGATGCGCTCGCGCGTCGCCGCATAATAAGAGTTGGTGTGCTCGCGTGTGTCGTGCATGCGTAAAAAAAATCTACGACGGCCGGCAGGCATACAGATACAACATTTCCATAGCAAGATGTGACGCTGCCAGCGACGTAATCTCGCCGACGTCGTACTGTGGCGCGACTTCAGCGATGTCCATGCCAACGATATTGATGCCTTTCAGCCCACGCAGTATCGACATGGCCTGGTGCGTCGTCAGGCCACCACAAACCGGCGTTCCGGTACCTGGTGCATAACACGGATCGAGACAGTCGATATCGAACGTCAGGTACACCGGATTGTCGCCAATGATCGACCGGGTCTTGTCGATCACTGCATCAATGCCGTTGTCATGCACCCACGGTGCGTCAACGATGTTGAATCCCAACGTGTCTGGATTGGTCGTGCGCAGTCCGATCTGCACCGACGTCTTCGGCTCGATGAGCCCGTAGGTTGCAGCCCAAAAAAACATCGTACCGTGATCGATGCGATCGTCGCGATCCTTCCATGTGTCGCTGTGTGCGTCAAAGTGCAGCAACGTGAGTGGTTTGCCGAACTTCTTCGCGTGTGCTTTCAACAGCGGATAAGCGATGAAATGATCGCCACCAAGCGACAACAGCCCCGGGCCCTGATCGATAATGCCGAAAGCGTGTTTTTCGATTTTGGCAGGCACATCGGCCGGTCCGCCGAAGTCGAAAAAGCAGTCGCCGCTATCGACAACGGCAAGCTTGTCGAAAGGATCGAACTCCATGCCGTATGGTCGCTCCCAGGCCATGATCGTCGACGCAGCACGTATCGAACGCGGGCCAAAACGCGCTCCGGGTCGATTTGTCGTCGCGGTATCGAAAGGAATGCCGGTTACGGCGACGTCGACGTTGGCAAAATCTTTGCTGTACGTACGGCGCATGAACGATGTGATGCCACCATACGTCGGCTCCGGTGAAGTTCCGTAAAGACTATCGCGTACCAGCGCCCAGTCGTTACCGTCTTTGTCCATACAGTTCGTCTCTCGTGTGGCCTGGCTGGCGACCTAGGCGTTAAGCGCCTTATACGTCAGGTCGAGGCACTTCCAGGACTTTTCTATTAACTCATCAGCTTCCGAGTATGACAATGTAAACGGCGGTGCACAGACAATCGAATCCCCAACAGCACGCATCACCAGGCCGTTGTCGATGAGTCTATCGCGGCACAGCGAACCGACACCCTGCTTAGAATCGAATCGCTCTATCGGCTCCTTGTTCTTTACAAGTTCGAGTGCGCCCATCAGTCCAACCATGCGCGTCTCACCGACCAGCGGATGTTCGGCCAGCGTTTGCCAGCGTTGCTGCAGATACGGGCCAATATCGTCTCGAATGCGTTCAACCAGGCCCTCGCGCTCGATGATTGTCAGGTTGGCGATTGCCACGGCGCACGAGGCTGGATGACCGGAATAGGTATAACCGTGGTAGAACTCGCCGCCTTTATCGATCAAGACCGTGGCGACCTGATTGCTAACGAGCACACCACCAAGCGGTAGGTAGCCCGACGTAACACCCTTGGCAAACGGCATGAAATCAGGTTGTGTCCCGAAGTAGTCAGCGCCGAACCACTCGCCCAGCCGACCAAAGCCTGTGATTACTTCATCTGATATCAACAAGACGCCATACTCATCGCAAATTTTTTGCACTTCCGGCCAATACGTCGCCGGCGGAATGATGACGCCTCCTGCGCCTTGCACAGGTTCACCGATAAATGCGGCAACTTTGTCAGCGCCGATGTCATTGATTGTTTGTTCGAGCTGCTTCGCCGTGGCGAGACCAAACTCGTCCGGCGTCAGGCTCTGGTCGCTACCGAACCAGTACGGCTGATCCACATGAACGATATCCGGCAACATGATCGTTTGATCATGCATCGGTTTCATGCCGCCAAGGCTAGCCGCAGCAACCGTCGAGCCATGATAGGCGTTCTTGCGACTAATGATTGTGTGCCGCTCGGGTTGGTCCATCAGATCCCAGTAGCGATGCACCATGCGAATGATCGTGTCATTCGACTCGGAGCCCGAACCTGCAAAAAACACGCGATTGAATTGTGGTTGGCTGACGTCTCGTAGCATCGATGCCAGCTCGATCGCCGGCGGATGCGAACACTGAAAGAAATTGTTGTAATACGGCAGTTCACGCATTTGTGCCGCTGCCGCCTCAACCAACTCCTCACGGCCGTAACCGACATTGACACACCATAGACCGGACATTCCATCCAGAATCTTGTTCCCGTCTGCGTCAAAAATATAATTGCCTGCGGCGCGCGAGATGATTCGTGAGCGCTTCTTGTGTAGATCTTTGTGATCCGTAAACGGATGCAGGTGGTGCTCTTTATCGAGTTCCTGCCAGTCCTCGCGAGATCGTCCCAGCTGGTTGACGGTTTTTTCGATTGCGGCCATATTGCACCCTAGAGACGCCCTACGGCGCCGATACTCGTTCGAGAATACTTAAGCTCGATTCTAGCTGACGCGACCTTTTTCGTCCTAACGCGATCACATGCTGAAACGCAATGTCCTGGCCATTATCAGACGTTAAACATCAGAATTTCACGCTCCCACGGCGTGACGATTTCCTGGAACTCCATGAATTCCGCATCCTTCAACTGACAATACAAGGTCACAAATTCATCGCCCAACATGCTGCGCATCGCGTTACTCTCTCTGAGCGCCTCGATCGCCGAATAGATATGACGATGCAGCCCGAACTCCGAGCCATAGGCGCTGCCCTCGATAGAATCCGTGGGCTTAAGCCCCTCGGTCATTCCAAGGTATCCACAGGCCAGCGACGCGGCGATGGCCAGATACGGGTTGACGTCGGAACCTGCCAGCCGATTTTCAATGCGACGGTTTTCTGCTGAAGAATCCGGTACTCGCAAACCCACAGTGCGATTGTCAGTTGCCCAGGAGAGATTGACCGGTGATGACGACGGATTCAGGAAACGCTTATATGAGTTCACATACGGCGCAAAGATCAGCATCGCATCGGGAATGTAGCGCTGCAGGCCACCCAAGAATCCGTAAAACAGCTCACTGGGCTCACCATCGCTATCGGAGAATATGTTGGCACCAGTCTTATCGATGATGCTTTGATGAATGTGCAGCGCGCTGCCCGCCTCATCGGCCATCGGTTTCGCCAAGAATGTCGCGTGCATTTCATGTTCGATCGCGGCTTCACGAACGGTGCGTTTGAACAGAAACACCTGATCTGCAAGCTCGATCGCGTTGCCGTGTAAGAAATTGATCTCGAACTGCGCGGGACCGCTTTCTTGTGACAGCGCGTCGACGCGAATGCTCTGCGCTTCGCAGTACTCGTAAATCTTGTTGATGAACGGATCAAAGTCGTTCATTTGATCGATGCTGTAAGGTTGGCGCGCACCCTCGGTCCAACCGAGTCGGCCCTCAGGCGGCTCAGCTTCAACATTCGGATCCGAGTGCGGACTCAGCAAATAGAATTCGACTTCGGGCGCGACGACGGGTATCCACCCACGGGCTTCGTATTTGGACAGCACCGAACGCAACACACTTCGTGGGCTGGTCACCACGATCTCTCCATCGCGCCGATAACAATCCAGGAACACAGATGCAGCAGGATCCGTCGCCCAGGGTACCGGTCGCAACGTCGTCGGGTCCGGAACGAGCAACATATCGCGGTCTTCCGCATTGTTCTCGGCCTGCACGTAATCGCCCGAAACCGTTTGACTGAACACCGCCTCCGGAAGCTTCATTGTTCCAGTGCCAAACTTGTCAGCCGGCAGTACCTTGCCGCGCGCGGCACCGGCCATGTCCGGCACGAACGCCTCGACGTCTTCGATGCCGCGGTCTTTTAGCCAGGGTTGAAATACGTCGTCTTTAGTCACGCCTCACCTGCCGCTTCGCGGCACGCACTCGGCATTCGTCACCAAACGCCTTGAATATTTCCATTGAGAACGGGTTGTCCTTTACATTCCATTCCGGGTGCCACTGTACAGCCAGCGCAAATCCCTTCGCGCTGTCGACGGTAAATGCTTCAATTAGCCCGTCATCGGCAACAGCTTCGATCGTTACACCGTCTGCGAGTCGCTTGACGCCCTGCCCGTGCAGCGAATTGACCATCGCTTGAGCATCGCCATGCAACTTCTGCAACAGTCCACCGTCAACGAGCGTCACCGGGTGAGACGGACTGTATTGCGCATCGAGCGAGTCACTCGGGTTTTCCTTGTGATTGTGGTAGCCCGGCACTTCATGGACACGCTGATGCAGGCTACCACCTAGCGCGACATTGAGTTCCTGAAAGCCGCGGCATACAGCGAGCAAAGGAATGCCGGTGTCGAGCGCACGCCTCGCCAGTGGCAACGTCAATGCATCCCGTTCGGGATCGTGCAACGTACCGTCGCGGGATGGCTCGCCGGCATAATGGTGTGGCTCAATATCAGACGGACTGCCCGTCAGCAGCACCCCGTCGACCTCTGCGAGTATTGCAGCAACATCGAGTTCGTCCGCAAGCACCGGAACGATCAAGGGCAGCGCATCGGCGCCGTCAACGAGAGCCTGAAGGTATTTCTCGCCCACCATATGAAACGGATGGGGATCGAGAGTCCGGCGGTCCGCCGGCACGCCAATAACGGGTCTTGAACACATAGGGGGACGAACCCCGCTACTCCTAATAAAGCTAGTACGTAACTAGGATACGCGGCTTAATCGATTCCGGCCACCGGGGCCGCCGTCTTGCCGATCAACCTATGCACGACTATCAAAATAGCGAGACCGACCACCAACGAAATTAATGGCGACAGCCCATATCCGCCCGGAATGGTGCCAACTAAGAGCGCAACCGCACCCACTATCAGCGCGTAGGGCAGTTGCGTCCGAACGTGCTCAATGTGGTTACAGCCGCTCGCGACCGATGACAACACCGTCGTATCGGAGATTGGCGAACAATGATCGCCCCAGACTGCACCGACCAGGCAGCACGATACTGACGAATACAAAATATGCATACCGGACGCGTCGGCCATGCCGTTGACACTCATCACGGCCCAGGTCAGCGGGATCACGAGTGGCATCAAGATGCCCATCGTTCCCCAGCTTGTACCCGTTGTGAATGCGGTTATCGCGGCGAGAATAAACACGCTGGCCGGTACCAGCGCAACCGGCAATGAGTCTGCCAGCACCGTTACCAGATAGTCTGCGGTATTGAGATTCGCAGTTACGTCGGCCAGCGACCACGCGAGCACCAGGATGATCATGCCGAACAGCGTCGCCCGCACCCCACCATACCAGGCATCGACGGTTTCATGCACCGACAATATGCGTTGACCTATCGTGATAGTGGCGGCGACCAAGACGCCGAAAAACGACGAATACATCATCGACTTGTACGGATCCGCCGAACCGAGAACTTCGGTCAGCGTGTCGCCCTCACCGGTCGCCCACAGGCTCACGGCCAGGCCAATAATCAATGCGATGATTGGCACGAACGCATTTACTGCCCGCAGCGGAATGTTGTCCTTAGCCTCAAGGTCGTCACCTTCGAGCGCCGGCAGCGCATCCCCAACCTCGGGTTTGACTTGTCCAGATCGAGCTCGAACTTCCGCCTTGTACATCGGACCGAAGTCCTTGCCGGTGACTGATACGATTAAGACGAACGCGATCGCGAAGATCGCGTAAAAGCTGTACGGAATAGAATGCAGAAATACCGAATACGCCTTCACCTCAGCCAGGCCGTCGACAGTTTGCAGCGCGTCGCTAACCAGGCCCAGCTGATAACCGATCCAGGTAGTGATCAGCGCGATGCACGCAACGGGTGCTGCCGTCGAGTCTACGATGTACGCGAGCTTCTCGCGCGAAATCTTGAGATGATCCGTTAGCGAACGGGCCGTATTGCCGACGACAAGCGTATTGCTGTAGTCATCGAAAAAGATCATCAGGCCCATCAGCCAGACCGCAACTTGTCCGCCGATCGCTGTCTTGGCGCGGCTAACAATCATGCGCACGACGCTCGCCATACCGCCATTTCGCGTGATGATGCCGACCATGCCACCGATCATCATCGTAAACAAAATGATCGATGCATGATCATCGTCGGCCACGGCCTGCGCGACAAAAACTTGAAAGCTGTCGAGCAAGCCTCGCAGCGCACCGATACCGGTAAACGATTGCAGCGCCATTGCGCCGAACCACAATCCGAGTAACAGCGCGGGAATGACGTTACGGAAAATAAGCGCGATCGTGATTGCCATGACCGCCGGTAGTACAGACACCCACCCCGGTATGACGCGAAAGTCGACGCTGTCGCTATCACCGTCTGACGAAACCTCGATCACCGCCGTACCGGCGTCGGTAATGACGACGTCCTCGAATACAGCGATGCCATCGACACCGGCCCTCGCCTGCCAGACCTGCTGATCGGCACGCAACGTGACTTCAGTCTGCCAGTCGACGTCGGAGACCGTGATCTTTGCCGGCACGCCCGATAGTCCGACGCGTGGCGTCTCGATCTCGAACGCGGAAAGCGCAAATGGCCAAGAAAGCGCGGTTAGTCCAATAAGAATATTGGTGACGATTCGATTTGTCCGACCATGCGTCTGCATGCCCGCGGTTCGCTTGCGAAGATTGATGTTGTTATTCCCGCCGCAATGAAGCTGGCATGGTACCACCGGTGCAAGATGCCGTCAGTGTCTAGGCTGCAAACCTCGAGCTGCTGTCAGTAGTGACTCGGCAAGCAGGCTACGCCTGGCGCCGTCGAGCCTTTGCGTCGGCCCACAAATCGACACCGCGCCCAGAACCTCACCGAGGCCGCCGCGAATAATCGTCGCAACGCCGGAAAAACCCTGCTCGAGTTCGTCGATGGTCTCGGCGAAGCCCTTTTTGCGGATATGGCCAAGCTGACGCTCGAGGTCCTCGCGGCACACAATGGTATTTTCCGTGAGCGGCTGCAATTTGCGTCGTAGCCTATCCAGGCCATTTTCTTCAAACGCGATCAACGCCTTGCCAGTCGACGTAGCGTGCATTGGCCAGCGCGTACCGACATTTGCCGCGGCACCGACCACATGGTCACCGGTAACCTCGTCGAGGATCAGCATCGAATCGTCGATAGGAATTTCCAAGGTTGCGGTTTCCCCGGACTCTTGAGCCAATCGCCTAAGCATCGGTCGCGCTCGTAATCGCAGGTTATTGCTGGACAGTGCCTGCACGCCCAGTGCCATAAGCACGGGACCGAGACAATATCCGCCGGAGCGTTGATTGCGGTCAATCAGGCCTTCGCTTTGCAATGCTCTGAGCAGCCGATGGGCGGTCGTCTTGTTGAGACCAGCCAACTTTGCGACTTCATGGAGCTGCAATTCCGCCCTTGCTGGCGTGAATAGCTTTAGCAAGCGAACCGCTCGCAGTGCTGCTTGCGCACCCGGCGGCGCTTGAATTCTTGTCGCGGCCATACTGATACCATATTGTGACTGCCGATTTCATATTATGATTGCGATAAACGATCGGGTCCAGCGGTCGTTACCACTGTCCTTGCTTGCGGCACAAATCCGGATACGCCAAGCTCGCTCGCAGTCGGCTACGCTAGCGGACAATGCTGCCCGGGGAGAAGAATGATTAAAAAACGAACGGCATCGCGGAGCACCGAAGTCTCGCGCTATCTGCGCAAGAATCCGAAAACTGCCGCTATGGAATTACTGATTCCCGACATGCATGGCGTGTTGAAGGGCAAACGCATTCGCAAACGGGACTTTGAAAAGGTCGTTACGGACGGTTTTTTCTTCTGTGCCGGCATCACGCTGTTGGACGCACTTGGCAAGACTGTTCCCGGCATTCCCTACAGCGAGGCTGATGGTGACCCAGACTTGCCGAGCAAACTCGTAGCGGGATCAATCGCACCCGTACCTTGGGCGAAAGCGCCAACCGCGCAAGCGATGTTCCGAATCTTCGATACGGACGGCACGCCGTTTTTTGGTGATCCTCGCACGGTGCTCGAGAACGCGATAAAGCCGTTTAAGAAAAAAAACATCAAAATCGTCATGGCCACCGAACTCGAATTCTACTTGCTGGATGCCGATACTGCAGAGCCGACGGCCCGGGCGCCATTGGTGCCCGGCACTGGTCGTCCGCAGCCCGGGCCGCAGGTCTACCACCCAGACGATCTTTGGGAGATTGAGCCGTTCATGGACGACGTCTACGCCTACTGCGATGCGCAAAATGTGCCGGCAGACTCGGCAATTTCGGAGTACGCGCAGGGACAGTTCGAGATCAATTTGCGGCACGTCGATGACCCGATTCTCGCCTGTGATCACGCCGTGTTACTCAAACGAGCGATCAAAGCCGCCGCCAAGAAACACGGCTTTGTGGCCTGCTTTATGGCGAAACCTTTTTCGGAAGACGCAGGTAACGGCCTGCACATTCACATGAGCATGTATGACAAGAATGCAAAGAATTATTTCTCACAGGGACGCGAATCGCTTGCGATTCCGCCTTTCTCGGCGCGGCTACGGCATGCTGTCGGCGGCCTGCTTAAGCTGATGCCCGAGTCCACGGCGTTGTTTGCGCCAAACATGAATTCATTTCGACGTCTGCGCGCCGACATGTTTGCACCGGTCGACACAAACTGGGGCGTCAATCATCGGGTCGTCGCGATACGCATTCCAGCCGCCGACGAGAAGAACCTTCGATTCGAACACCGCGTCGCGGGCGCTGATGCAAATCCATACCTCGTCACGGCGGCAATACTGGCTGGCGTCGACCATGGTATCCGCAACAAGATCACTCCTCCACGCATGATCGAACAGGGCGAAGAAATAACGCCGAAACTTCGGATTCCAAATCGCTGGGATCGGGCGCTCGACAAGTTCTCGCGCAGCAAAGTACTGCCAGCCTATCTCGGCGATGAGTATTGTCGCTATTTCGCGATCAATCGACGCAACGAATGCGAAGAATTTCACAACGAAGTTTCGACGCTCGACTACGACTGGTACCTGCGTTCGATGTAATCAGGCAGCGAAGGGAATCGACACAACTAATCGTGCTCGTGTGCTCTAGCCAGATCTAGGTCGATCGTTCGGCCCGCCATCACATAGTGCAGGGCCGCCCATGGCAACATGACGCAGCACACGATTAACAGGCTGTAGCGCATGGCCTCAGCGCCAAAGCTTGCGGCTAGCGTATCGCTGAGCATGCCGGTCAGTAATGGGCCAAGTGCCAAGCCGATAACATTGATCAACATCAGCACGAGCGCAGAGGCAACCGACCGCATGCGCAGCGATACCAGGCCTTGCGCCTGTGCAAGTACCGGGGCCAGGTAGAAATTCGATAATACCGATGGAATGACGAGCATTGCGAGACACCAACGCGCAGATTGCGAAAGGAACACCGCAACATAACAAAGTGCGGATGCAAGCATCGCAGTTGCCAGAAACTGAAATGCCATTCGCCGACCTCGGCTGCTAATCCGGTCGGCGATATAGCCACCGATGAAAAACCCGCATCCGCCGGCGATGCCGACGATGATGCCGAGCCAGAATCCGAGCTCCGCGAGCCCCATACCGAAGCTGCGCACGATAAAGCTCGGCGCGAAATTGATAACCGAATAGCCGACGAACGAACTCAATCCTGCGCCGACGCCCATATGAATGAACGCCCGTCGCGCAAGCAGGAATTGAAAAACGTCCAAAAGCTTCGGGCTCGTACCGCTGTCGCTGCGGTTTTCCGAGGCACCTCGCTCTGGTTCGATAACGGTGAACCGTACGACAACCGCCAGAACCAATCCCGGAATGCCGACGATAAAAAACGCCTCCCGCCAGCCAATGTTCTGCGCGACCCAACCGCCGGCTAGGTAGGCCAGCATGATGCCGGCTGAAATACCGAGCGTGTACACGCCCATCGCCGTCGATCGCTGTTCTGGTGGGTAATAGTCAGAAATCATCGAATGCGCCGACGGGCTGCAGCCTGCTTCGCCAATTCCAACGCCGATGCGCGCAAGCGTCAAATGCACGATATTCAACGCTAGGCCGGACAGCGCCGTCATGCCGCTCCATAGGGCTAACGACGCAGCAACCAGGTTGCGACGATTCCAGCGATCAGCAAGCTGCGCAATCGGTATGCCAAGCGTGACGTAGAAAAGCGCGAACGCCGTACCGGTCAAAAAACCGAGTACGGTATCTCCTACCTGAAACTCTTCTCGAATCGCCGGCAGCAGAATCGCAAGAATCTGCCGGTCGATAAAATTGAACATATACACGACGGCCAGCACCGCCATCGCATAGCGCCGCGCTCCGGCAGTCAACGTCAAGGCAAGACAGTCTTAAATATGAAAAAGAACACGATGGCGAGAATTGCGCCTGCCGGAATCGTAATTACCCACGACACGAAGATTCTCATTACAACGCGCAGATCGATGGCCTCGATACCACGGGCAAGGCCGACGCCGAGGACCGCACCGACCAGCGTGTGCGTCGTCGAAACGGGTATACCGGTACCCGACGCGATGACAATGGTTGTTGCGGCGGCAAGTTCTGCGGCAAAGCCGCGACTGGGAGTCAACTGTGTAATCCTCTCACCGACTGTCGCAATCACGTGTCGTCCGAACGTCGCGAGGCCGACGACGATGCCACCGCCGCCCAACATTAGCACCCAGATCGGCAGTGCTGACTTTGCCGAAATGACACCGCTTTGTGCCACGTTTATGACAGCGGCGACCGGCCCGATTGCGTTCGCGACGTCGTTCGAACCATGCGCAAACGCCATCGAGCAAGCAGTGACGATCATTAACACGCCAAAAACGCGCTCCACCGTAACGAAGTGCTGCGTCTTCTCGGCACGACGATCCGACTCGATCCGATTGATAAAAAATGCTCCAACTATCGCGATGGCAAGTGCAAATACAGTCGCCAAGATGTAGCTATCACGAAGACTGACGTCGAGCCCAACATGTTTCAGACCTTTGAGAATCGTGACCAATGTAATTGTGAACGCTGCGAAGAAAATATAGACCGGTACGTAGCGTTTGGCTCTGGCTAACGGGTCCTCGTGCCGCAAAATCAGCCTTAGAACGCTGCCGTAAATCAGATACGCGATGAAGCCCGCGGTTAATGGCGACACGACCCAGCTCATGACGATGGTGCCAACCTCGCCCCACTGCACCGCATCCACACCGACACCAACGGCGGCAAAGCCAACGATCGCACCAACGATCGAGTGTGTTGTCGAAACCGGCCAACCTTTCCTGGACGCGATCAGCAACCATGTTCCAGCGGCGAGCAATGCGGCAAGCATGCCGTAAACCAGGAGCTCTGGAGTTCCCGCAAGCAACTCGGCGTCGACGATGCCTTTGCGAATGGTCGACGTAACTTCTCCGCCGGCGAGTACCGCTCCCAGGAATTCGAATATCGCCGCAACTAGGATCGCCTGCTTGATTTTCAGCGAT
>Ga0224508_10000249_pt1 | contig 55270 bp, 40 predicted proteins | sample SF_Jan12_sed_USG_4_FD_170157 | JGI IMG/M metagenome (GOLD analysis project Ga0224508, IMG submission 170157) | Sediment microbial communities from San Francisco Bay, California, United States - SF_Jan12_sed_USGS_21 | ecosystem: Environmental > Aquatic > Marine > Sediment | place: USA... | reverse complement strand
GCGTAAAAGCCGCCAAGCTCGTCATCATGCAGGGTCGCCAGCGCGGCCTTACCGATTCCATCGGCTGCGTCCAGCCACCTCTCCTCGCCGGTGGCTCGATAAAGCGATAACAATGCAGTACCGAACCAGACCTGTGCACTCAAGAATGGTCTTTCGTCGGTAACTAGTGTCCGCATTCGGGAGTCTTTATCAGCCTCTGTGTTGCTTAGCGCCTGAATAACCCAGCCATTTTCGTGCAGCCGATTCTTGAGAATCGATGAAGCAGCGCGCTTTGCTGTTGCGAGATAGTTGCCGTCGTCCGTCGCTTCAAAAGCGAGAACATAGGCGCTGATGACTTCGCCGTTTCGATCAGTATAGATCGCATGATCGACCGGCGGCGTACCATACTTGCGGCGCGCATGGTCCGTTGGCAGGAGCCAGTAATCGCCAGCCGACATTTGAGGTGGCAGGTCTGGTGGCTCGTTTTTTTGGTTGGTATAGAAAGTACCATCCGTCGCCATCATCCAATCATTCAAGAAGCGATCGATCTCTTGAATACCCGACAAATACTTATCGTCATTCGTATGCTGATAGCCGATCGCAAAAGCCGTGATTGCGTTTGATTGCACCAGGATTCTCTTTTCGGGGATGGCCCTGAGTGCCGCGAACCTCTTGGGTGCCTGCATATCTTTCGGAAACGCGGCGCTGTAGCTGCCGCCCCACACTGGGTCTATCGTGTTGAGAAATCCTGTAGAACTTTTTAACGCCAAATTACGTAACTCAAGGTCGTCGTAAAGGTGTGCTCTGAGGTACAAATGGCGCAAGCGCGAACCACTCTGTTCGCCACCGATGCCGCTTCTTCCCCAGCCACCGTACTTGCGGTTGAGTGAGCGATCGAGCTGTTCCCGCAGATCATCTCGTATGCGGGTCAGTTGCGTCTTTGCCGGTTCGGGTGGTGCCGCATAAGGTGATCGTGGATCGGGCTCAAGGGCGCCGGCCTCATGTTTCGAGATCAGGTCATTGAGAATCGGAATGAAATTCCTCGGCAGCCGATTCCCACGAACGGCCAGCACTTGCGTGGCGTCTGGTGCAAGAAATATCGTCGCCGGCCAGGCCCAATCCGAATAGCGTTCGCCGATATCCGGACGCGCTTCGGCATCGACCTCGATCGCAACGAAGTGTTCATTGATAAGTTCAACGACGCTTTCATGCGTGTACGTTTGCGAATCCATCCTTGCACAAGCCGCACAGCCTTCCATGCCGACATTGACAAGAATAATCTTGTTTTCGGCTTTGGCCGTTTCAAACGCATCCAATTCCCAGTGCTTCCAATCAATGGTTTCGGCAGTGCAGGTTGCGGACATCAATAACAGCGTGACCCAGCTTAGCCAGATTGGTGTGGTTTTCATCTTTCTCTCCACTGGAGAAGGTCTCGAGACATTGCCCCTACTTGTCAGAAGACCTGAGCACCGCAGAACTTATTTCCATACAGGAATTAAGGGTTCAGACCGTCAATGTACTCCAGATTCGCGTCGTCGACATTCTGCTCTTGGGGTCACGCTGTGCCAATGGTGTCTTGGATACCGGAATAACCGATCTATTCGTTGGTTAACAGGGCAGCAACGTAATCGAATGCTTCGTCTGAATCGGACTGGGCTGCACGTTATCCGCAAACACGCGGCATACCAATAATCAGCCCGCCCGGCGACCGCCCTGTGGAAATCCGCCTTTGTCGGTGGAATATTGTGCTGAATCGCCGCTTCCATCCTGTCTTTGATGCCGACCACGCTGATTTAGTTAGCTTAGTATGGCTCACACGGCGTGTTGACAGGCCCAGTGTGAAGTAGCCTAATCGGTATACCAACTCTTTAGTTTCGGCGCTGACGTCCAAACGGATGTTATTGTTGAAAAAAATACCAAGAATTATCGACAGGAGTGGACCGATTCTAAAACAGACACGGCATTTGTCACCACGAAGAGCGTGTTGGATGCTCCTGTCGCCGTGTGCGCGAACTCATAGACTGATCAACGGCGGGCGTCAATGACCTCAACATCAGCTAGAACATGGCTGCCACTTTTGCTGCTTTTCGCTGTTGTGCCCGTGGCAGCTCAAGATGAGCGAACCTTGTATGCCGAACATGTGAACATCGAGCTTGGCGAAGGCCCCAAAGAACAGCCGTTCAAATTGAAAAACGATGTTAATTGTTCCAGACCCAGGACGTTCAGGATACTGCTGTCTCCGAGTGAACCTTTCCCCGAAAAGACGTGGTTCCAACTGCTAGACCGCGCTGAATACGAGTTGGTCCCACCCTTCAGTGCCAAGTTCGAGTTGGGGAATCCAGACGATGTCGACGTGTATATCAAGTATGACGCAAACCAATTGACGCCCGGTACTTATACGGCAGACTTCACTATCAGCTGTGAGAATTGCGAGAAACTTAAATGTCGCGTGGGCGAAAAATTCGTACAGATTACGATGAACGTCATCGCGCCGGATGCCGAAGAGCCGACTAGGCTGGCGGAAGAAATCGAGCAGCCGACTGAGGAGGAGTTGCCATCGGAAACAACGATTGCCCAAAACCAAGAAACCGAATCGGGTACTGATTCTACCGACGACGGCGCCGGCCGGGCGGACTCACAGCGAAGCGGCGGTTCCGGTGATCTTGATTTACAGTCGGACGGAGGCGGTGGCGATGCCAATGGCGGCAATGGTGGCGTTACCAATGGCGGCAATGGTGACGACTCCACAGACGGTAATGGTGAGGATGCCAATGGCGGCAATGGTGGCGTTACCAACGGCGGCAATGGTGATGGGAAGCCCCCGATAGAAAACGGCTTAAAAGATGTATGGCTGCCCATCGTAGCGCTGTTGGTGATACTCGGGTTTACAACCCTCTACTGGCGACATTCACGGGGACCAAAAACCGCACCGGCGGCTAAATTCGATGTTCGTTCTCACGTGGACCCCGGCACACAGACAGTTTCGCCGGATATCTCCGACCGGGCGAGACCAGTGATCAGGGTCCGGCTGCAAAACACCGCTGGAGAACAATCGGTGCATGGAGACCCCGACGTGAAAATCAATAAGGAACAGTGATGAGTGATACCGATGCAACTCTAAATTCAATCTTTTCGATTGAGGTCGCAAATTTGCCGCCAATAATCGCTGCGGCGATGGAATCGACAAACGCGTCATCCGAATTGAAGGAAGCGATCCTGAAACATGGGAAAGATTTTGATTGGGGCACTGTCTTCGGCGCTATTGTGGAAAAAGTCCACGAATTATTTGATATGAATCTGTCAGAAATCATGATGACCGGTTGGAACAAGTATGGTTTGCTTGCGGAATGCGTGGACGAAGAGAAGTGTTCACCGGGCGAGTCGGTATTGGTCGCGCTGGCCGAACACAGCTTCACCTCCAAACATGAACCGTCGATCGAGGTTCTGGTAAACGAAAAATCTACTGCGAAGCTACCCTTCACGATAACACTAACGCTAAACCTGAAGGGCGCCGAGCTAATGGTACAAGACAAGAAGATCCGGGAAATCCGGCTCGGCGAGGTTGGCGGCGAGGGCAGCATCAAGTGTGGGGAGATTGACATCGCCACGCAGGAGTTCGACTCAAGGCAAATTCCCGGCACGATTTTGCTGGACCCAGGCCTCGAGATCCCGACAATCGACAAGCCGCGTCAACATACCTGACCGGACGGCTAGAGAGTTTCTAGCGCCCGCCGTCCTCAGGCAGTCGCAAGTCATCGGATGTAGTTACGACTGATCGACGCCGCAGTCACGTACAAGCCCAGCGCGAGTAGTACGACCGTCGTAAAGCCGAACTGTATTGCCAGAAGTGTCGCTAAAGACGCGCTAATTACCGACGCGAAGCCATTGATTCCCCAAGCCCATGGAATGAAATTCGGTGCGCCATCCGCGAGTCGGCTTAGTCCGATCGGGAACGGCATGCCCATGCAGAACGCCAGTGGCGCGATGAGAAGGACAGAAAACAGCATCTTGATACTGTCTGTGAGCCCTATCAGCTGCTGAAAAAGAAACGGCAGTAGGACCAGATACAAAAGCGCGATTGCTGAGATGCCAGCAACTGCAACGTCGACGGGCGAGCGCTCTTTCTGCCGAGCTTTCTGCGTCAAACGGCCCGAGTAAGCACTTCCAACTCCCGCGAATACGAGAAAACCGCTTAACACAACAGCCACCGAATAGAGCGGATGACTGAGAAACAGGATGAATTTCTGAATAAACGCAATCTCGATGAACAGAAATGCCAGACCCAGTAGGAAGAAATAGCCGCCCATTCGGGTACCAATGCCGTGCGGCCAGCTGCGTTTGACGCGAGACAAAGGCAATACGATCAAAACTGCGCCGGCAATTGTCGCCTGAATGAGCGTGGCCATGAGAATCAGATATCCCCATTCGATCAATCCAGCGCCGCCACGTCTGATGAGGCTCATGAATTCGGGTAGTGCGCTCCATTTCAGGAAATGAAAAAAATACGGTCGGTTGTCAGTCGCGGGTGCGATGTGAAATTTGTAACGTGCGACGAAATCGTCGGCGTCATTACCGAGTAGCGCGCTTACGCCATCGTAAAGATATGCTTGTGCGAGAATATTAAAGCGATTCGCATCACTTGCCGGCATCGACGGATAGAACGCGGTGTCGAATGAATGCGAACGGGAAAACTCGCGAATCACTTCAATTTCATTTGCTGTGAAGTCACCGTTCTTGACGAGCAAGGTGCTCGTGTTCCAGCTTCGAATGAGCGCAAGTTGCCGGCCCGGGTCTGCGACACCTTCCTTTCGCAAAGCTTCGATCACAGTCGCGACAAGCTTCAGGCTGTCTCGTGGCGGCAGTTTCAGCCAGCGCGTAATCGCGAGCATGCCACCTGGCGCCGTGTGCTGCACGTAGTCCCGGATTGCCTCGACCGTGTACAGATAGCTTTCATTGAGCGCCTGTAAGCCCGATCCGGAAGCGGCAAACGAATCTAAGAGCCCGACGTGGATAAGGTCGTAATGATCCTTACTCTGTGTGACGAAGCCGCGCGCTTCCTTGGTGTGAACCGTGATGCGGCTATCCTGATACAAATGCCCGGCAAAGTCGGCGTAAGTGTCTCGAACGAGCGCCGTCATCTGCGGATTCAGCTCCACCGCATCGATTCTTGCGGCGCCGTTGTATAGCGCCAGCAGTACATCGCTGCCGCCGCCAGCGCCCAAAATCAGCGCGTGAGGTTCAGACAGCAGTTGGTACGGTAATGCGGCGGTGACGTCGCCCAGGTACGCGAGCGCGCTGAAGTCGCCGTCGAAACGTGTGATCGCGCTAATCGAATCGCCATCTGTGAATACGGCGAGTTGCTCCGGCGGTACGAAACGGGTATTGAAGCTCAAACCCGGCGCATGACGAAATGGTACCTGAGGGCTCTCGACTACCGTCAGCAAACCCAGCGGGCTCGATGAGGCCGTCAATACTTCACTATCGACAACCTGCATCGCCTGGCTCAAACCTTTGTATTCGGAGAGTCGCATTCCGAGCAAGTTTTGCGGCATTCCAAACAGCAATGCGCCGAGCCACAGTATCTGCATAGCGATTAGTGCTTTGCGCGGCGGTAACCTGACGCCTACCGTTATCGACGCGACCAACGCAAGTACTGCCAGCACGATCAGCGCGTCCTGCGGTGGACGCGCAAAAAGCAAACCCACAATCAGCACAGCACCGAGGCCGGCACCTAGCAGATCGAAAAAATAGATGCGACTGACGAAAGACTTGCGACAAGTGAACGCAAGGCCGATGCAACAGGCGGCAAAGAAGAACGGTACGAAAAAAACGAGATAAATGACGCTCAGGCTAATCAGCTGGCGCGGGTCCCAGACGATTTCCAGCGCGTTGAATGGAACCCGTTGTCCGAGCACGAAACAGGCGATCATTGCAATACTGAACAGCAGGCCGCTTGCTGCGAACGCCAAATCAAATCGCGGCTCGAGCCAGCGTTTGTTGACCGCAATGAAAGTGCCGCTGGCGCCATAACCGAGCAGCGCGAGGCTGATGATCATGTAAGCGAAGTGATGCCACTGCACGATCGACAACACGCGCATCAGCAGAATCTCGTAAGCAATCGCCGCAGCGGATACGAGTAGCGTTGCAAAGAACAGGGCGCGCACGAAATCGTCGCTTAGTGCTTACCCGTCAACGGCACAAAACGGACTGCCGCAATTTGACGAGTTATGATCTCATCGTCCTCGGTTTTTTCAATTAATAGCAACTGCTGTGTCATGAACCGGCCACCGACCGGAACCACCAAACGACCGCCTGGTTTCAGCTGCTGGATAAGCGGCGGAGGAATGTGACTCGGTGCCGCTGTTACGACAATTGCGTCAAAAGGCGCATGTTCCTCCCAACCGTAGTAGCCATCAGACAGTTTTGTCGTGACATTATCGTAGCCCAAGCGCGCGAGTCGTTCTCGAGCCTGGTCGGCCAGCGCTTCGATTATTTCGATGCTGTAAACGTGATTGACGAGTTTCGCAAGTATAGCCGCCTGATAGCCAGACCCGGTGCCGATCTCTAGAACGACATCATCTGGTTTGGCGTCGATCAGCTCAGTCATCAGTGCAACGATGTACGGCTGCGAAATGGTTTGTCCGTGACCAATGGGTAGCGGATGGTTTTCGTAAGCGAATGGTTTCTCGCTTTCTGGCACGAATTCGTGACGCTCGACCGTGGCCAGTGCGCGCATCACGTCGTCGTTAAACGTTGCATCGTCGGTATCGCGCGCCAGTTTTGCGTAATTCTGAACTTCAGTAAGCATTGCCATTCTTGCACTCGCGTAATCTGTGTCGTCAGCATGCGCAGTGAGCGCTAGCAGCAAGAAAACACAGACGAAATATTTCATATTCGATCATTCTCTAGGAACATCCATGAACCGTAGCCGACGACATGGCTTTTGTCACCGGCCGTATCGCCCGAGTTTCGAAGATCGAGCGTTATCACTCTCATGCCGCGGCGTTTTGTCGCAATAAGCAAACCGCCGATAAGTGTGGCGCCGCAGGCCTTATCATGATCGATACTTTGCGCCTGCAGGTTTTCGATCGCCTCACAGGTCGTCTTATCGCTGGCGCGCGCTTCGTCGTAAGTCAGGTAATGGCTTAGGTCGGAGCTTATGACGATTAGCGTTTCCGGCCCGCCCCACAAGGCATCGATAACCCGGGCCACGGTCTCCGGGGGCACGTGACCGACAACGAGCGGTACGAGTGAAAATGACTCGATGACGCTTTGCAGGAAAGGCAGATGGACCTCGAGGCTGTGCTCGAACTGATGAGTGGCGTCGAAAACCTTTACGTCCGGCAATTCCAGATTGGCGATTGCGTCCTTGTCTAACGGCACATCTCCTAACGGCGTCCGAAATACGTCGGCCCCGCTCAATGCCAGGCCCTGTACGGCCACCCGGTGGCAGGGCCCCAGCAGAATCACGCGCGTGTAGTGTTGACGATAAGGTCGCAGCCTGGCGTACGCGCTGGCGGCCACGGGCCCGGAATAGACGTAGCCGGCATGCGGTACGATCAGCGCTTTCGGGGCCGGGCCCTGCTGAACCTCAGCCTCGTCGAGATATACCCGAATCGTCGTACTCAATTCGCTGGCAGTGCCGGGGTAAAATTGGCCGGCAACCGCCGGTTCCCGGATCACGGTCATGGCGCTGCATCCTCAACTATTATTCTCTAGTGTAGCCCTATCGAATCGCGTTCCAATGAGTAGAAGTACAGTATTTTACGCATTGCATCCGGGATCGGTCGCACCAATATCTGTCTGATGAGCCAGCCAAGCACAAAAACCAAGGAACGGACCGAAATTGTCGGTGTTTCAGGGCGTTACTGGCACGCGCTCGACGACGGTCGTCTGCAATGCGACGTCTGCCCGCGCTATTGCAAGCTGCGCGAGGGGCAGCGCGGACTCTGTTTCGTCCGCGCGCGCCAGAATGACGAAATCGTACTGACAACCTACGGTCGGTCCAGCGGCTTTTGCATCGATCCAATTGAGAAAAAACCGCTCAACCATTTTTTGCCGGGCACGCCCGTGCTGTCGTTTGGCACGGCCGGTTGCAATCTTGCCTGCAAATTCTGCCAGAACTGGGATATCTCGAAGTCACGTGAGCTCGACAAACTGCAAGCCAGCGCCTCGCCGGAGGCAATTGCCGAAGCTGCCGTCAAGACCGGCAGCCGCAGCGTTGCCTTTACCTACAACGACCCCGTGATTTTTCTGGAATACGCGGTTGACGTGGCCGCCGCTTGCCGCGAACGAGGTATCAAAACGGTTGCGGTTACGGCCGGATATATCACTAAGGAACCGTGCGAAGAGTTTTTCCGACATATGGACGCCGCCAATGTCGATCTGAAAGCGTTCACTGAACGTTTTTATTGGAAGGTGTGCGGTGGCCACCTGGAGCCGGTTCTTGAGACCATCAAGTATCTTAAGCACGAAACCGATGTCTGGTTCGAACTTACCGATTTGCTGATTCCCGGCGAGAACGATTCTGCGACCGAAATTGACGAGATGACGAACTGGATCATGGAGCAACTGGGATCTGACGTGCCATTGCATTTGACGGCTTTCCATCCCGACTGGAAGATGATGGATACCCCGAGTACGCCACTCCAAACACTGAGTCAGTCCCGCGATATCGCACTAAGGAACGGGCTTCGATATGTCTACACAGGCAATGTTCATGACCTCAAGGGTTCTAGCACGTATTGTCACAACTGCGGTGACACTCTGATCGGGCGCGACTGGTACGAGCTCTCGACATGGAACTTGAGACTCGAAAATGAGCGTGGCAGGTGTGGCAACTGCGGCACAGCTGTTGCGGGCATCTTCGAAAACATGCCGGGACAGTGGGGCGCGAGCCGCCGGCCGATATACGAACAGGAAATTAATCCAGATTCGGCAAACTTCCCAAAACGAGCAAATAATAGCTGACGATGCCGATAATCTTCTCGTTTTCGACGACCGGCGCATGACTAATTCCGAAAATTTCGAAAAGCCGCGCGCAGTAGCGAATATTCATATCCGGGCGGACCGTTACAACAGGTTTGGCCATAATTTCATGCACGTTAACGCGTTCCGGTGCGCGGTCTTTACCGATGACTCTTTTTGCGACATCCGAAAACAACAACATACCGTGCTCATCACGTTCATCACGGCGCTTGACGATTAAACTCGTCGCGCCAACCTTTTTCATAATCTTTAGCGCGGATAGCACGTCCATCTTGCCATCAACTTCGGTGACTTCGTGTCGCATCACGTCGCGCACGCGCACCCATTCTTGGCTACTCATAGGTTTTCCTCCACAATGTCGCCTAGTTCCTCGGCCTGGTGCATGATGCCGACGGCGTCCTCCACATCAATTTGTATAGCGATTCCCGTTCCAGGTTTTGCATCGAACTCACCGACATCGCCAATGTGTTCCAAAATATGCCGCGACAGGTGCTGCTCGACGAGCAATAGCACAACGTCGCGTTGAGAGGTTAGCGACAGACCAAGAAACGTTTTCCGCGCTTTGATTCCTTCGCCGCGGGCTTGATTGATGACAGTACAGCCGGTCGCGCCGGTCGCGCGGGCGGCCTCAACTATGGCATCAGTTTTACTGTCCTCAACAAACGCAATAATAAGTTTGAAATGCATGGTTGTAGTCCTTTGCAGTTATGACAAACATTGTCAGGGTGCGGTGCGACGCCCCCTGATTAACGAAACCTGGCCGTACGCGAGGACTGCAATGATTGGGAACAAGCTCGCAAATGCGACCAGTCCGAAGCCGTCCAAAAGCGAAGACCGGCCAGGTACGGCCGCACTCAGCCCCAGTCCAAGAGCAGTTACCAGCGGTACCGTTACCGTCGATGTTGTGACACCACCGGAATCATACGCCAATGGCACGATCAACCTGGGTGAAACCAGGGTCTGAAGGACGACAACAACATAGCCAGCCGCAATAAAGTAATGCAGCGGAAATCCCGTCACGATGCGAATGCAGCCAAGACTCACACCGACGCCGACACCGATCGCAACAGCCACGCGCAATCCCCAGACGCTAATGGCGCCGCCGGACACCTCATTGGCCTTTAACGCAACCGCGATCAATGCCGGTTCGGCTAGCGGCGTGCTTATACCGATTGCCAGCCCGAACAGATAGACCCAGTAGTATTGCGCCCAACTGGGTAAATCCGCCGCGAATAACGATGTAGCAAGGAATGCTGGATCCGTAAGCTGTTCCGCCATCAAGCGGCCGAGCGGAAACAAGGCCTGCTCAAGGCCAACCAAAAAGCAGCCGAGCCCAACAACGACGAAAACGAAGCCGACGACAATGCGCCGGCCACCCGGCATCGGTTTGCCGATTACGATACGTTGAAACACGAACAGAAAAACGGCGATGGGCAGCACGTCGAGACCGCTATCAATTACAAGTCGAAAGCTGGCTGCAAGTATTTCCATTACACCAACATTCCAAATACCAGTACGAAAAGAATCGGCAACAATGACGCGAATGCGATAAGGCCGAATCCGTCAAGCATCGGGTTTCTATCTCGAATCGAACTCGCGAGTCCAACGCCAAGCGCTGTCACGAGTGGCACCGTAACGGTGGACGTTGTAACTCCGCCGGAGTCGTATGCGATCCCGATTATTTCCCTAGGTGCGACGGTCGTTATTAACACGACCACGATATAGCCTCCGATGATCATTCCGGGCAGAGACCAATTGAGCAGGATCCGCGTTACGCCAAGGACGAGCGCAACTCCGACGGCAACACCAACCGTCAGTCTTAGTCCGAGCGCGTACCGCCACTTTGCGTTTTCCGACTGCTCAATTACGCCTTCCAGCGCCGCCACATCCGCGGCTTCGGCCGCGACCGCAATCAAGGCCGGTTCCATAATGGTAGTACCGAATCCCAGCAGAAACGCAAAAATCATCAACCAAAAGACGCTACCTTTCTTTGCCAGTGAGTACGCCAAGGTCTCGCCGACCGGATACAGTGCCATCCGCAAGCCATAGATAAAGAGAGTAAGCCCGGCGACAACCAATAGCGCACCATACGCTAGCGGCAGCAGGTCGGCCGCGGGCTGCTGAATGACAAAAATCTGAAATACGCTGATGACAATGACGATGGGTAATAGGTCGCGCAGACTGCCCAGCGCGTCTCGACCAATCGCGATGAGCGCCTCTCTCACGTCAACTCGGATTCGATCTTGTCGAACTGCTCACGCGGCTCCGTGTTCTGTTCTTCGCGCAATGCAAGCTCCCGCAAGCTGTTGATCAACCTTGCTGATGATATAGGCTCGTCGGGCTGAAAATCCACTGGTCGTTAATCCGATTGTTGTACGCGTAACGGAGGCCACCGGTCGGGCGAACTCACTTCTTCCTCCGTCGACACCCAGACCTGCTGGGTGGGCGATCCACGAAGGATGGCCACGGACGCGACAGCGTGTAATTTCTCTGCGACCATAAGGGTCTGTATGCGAGTGAGCATGCACCACACAATCACCCATGAGTCGGCGAGCAAGCAAGTGATTTCCCGCCTGATCAAAGAGCTGCAACATCGACGCGTGTTTCGCGCCGTGGCGACCTATGCCGTGGTGGCGTGGATTGCGGTGGAGGCCGCTGACGTAGTTTTCCCGGCCTTGGGCATCCCGGAGACAGTGTTGACGACGCTGATAATAGTTGCTCTCGCGGGATTTCCGCTAATTGCAGTCCTGGCCTGGATATTCGACGTGACGTCGAAAGGTGTCGTTCTCGGCACACCAGCACCGAAGTCGACCAATGACCTTAGCCGATTTTCGCAAATTTCCAGTTGGTTCCTTGTCTTAGTGCTGGGCGTGGCGGTCGTCTATCTGTCAGATCGTCTATATTCGCAGGCCGGCGAAGAAGCCAAATTTTCGCGAGGCAAATCAGTTGCGGTTCTGCCATTCAAGAATATTGCGACAAATGAACAATCAAATAGCGTCTATTTCAGCGACGGCGTAGCCGAGGAAATTCTCAGCGGACTTTCGGGCGTCGAGGGTCTGCGCGTGGCCGCAAGGGCGTCTTCTTTTGCGTATCGAGATGACGTAGACGTCCGCAATATTGGTGAAATGCTAAACGTATCGACGGTATTAGACGGCAGTGTTCGCATGGATCAAGATGACGATCATGTGCGCATTACGGCCCAGCTGATCGAAACCGAAAGCGGATTTCAGCTCTGGTCGGACACGTTCGACTACGAGCTAAAAAACGTATTCGCTGTGCAGGACGCAATCGCCGCAGCAATTGTGCGCGAACTGGAATTGGAATTTTCGGGACGTGATAACGACCTTATTCAGGCGGGCACCGCCGACGTCGAGGCGTACAAAGCGTATTTACAAGGTCGTCATTCTTTGCAGAAACAAACGGTGGCTGCGATCGATCAAGCGATCGAACATTTCGATCGAGCAATAGATCTGGATCCCGATTATGCACAGGCATATACAGGGCTTGCTGACGCATGGATTGGCAAAAGACGAATCGGAAATCTGTCCTTGTTCGAAGCCACTCAACAAGCACACGAAGCGATCAGTAGTGCACTGCTGTTGAATAGTGAGCTCCCAGAGGCGCAGACCTCTTTAGGCCTGTGCGTGCTCGGTGCAGGACAAGAACGTGCGGCCGCGTCGCAATTTGCGAAAGCCATCGAACTCGATCCAAACTACGGTGACGCCTATCTGCAGCGCGCGAATCTTTTACGCGATCAGGGTTTCTTGGAAGAGGCTACCCGAGCGTATACGCAGGCGCTGGCGCTCGACCCGCTAAATTCAACAATCATAGCCGAACAGTCGATACTGACGGGCCTGCAAGGGCGTTTCGATCGTGCATTTGAACAACTCGAATCTTTGCTCGCGGAAAACCCCGAGAGCCTGTCGGTTACTCTTGCCATGTCGAGGGTCGCGGCCCTAGCAGGTCGAGGCGAACGATCTCTGAAGTTCGCCCGCCAAGCGCAATTATTGGCGCCGGACAATCCAATTGCGCTGTCGCAGCTGGTCGACGCTAACATCCAACTCGGACGCTTGGATGATGCCGAGGCCAACCTCAACCAGGCACGCAGGGTTGCTCCGAAAAATGAGTCAGTATTACAAGTGACATTGCGATTTCTTTTAGTCGCTGGTCGTAATGAAGAGTTGGAGGCGATGACAACGCAGCGCGCGCAGCTGGTCATCGACAATTCGGGATTGGCCGATTCCAAAATGCGTCTCGAACGCCTGATTTGGGCCGCTATAGGAAGCTTATCCAGTGGTGATTCGGCCACCGCGTCTGAGCTGCTCGATCGGGCGATCCCGAGTCCCAGTTCTCTCGATCCGCACCCACAATCCATTCACTATCTCGCGCTGCTGACGAGGGCCCGCGTGCTCGAGGACAATGATCAAGAGACTATTATCGCCGCATTGGAAAATGGTCGGGTTACCGCGCAGAGAGTACAAGCGCAGGGCTGGGGTACCGGTGATGTGAACTATGCATTGGCCGCGCTAGCCGCAGCAGGTGGTGCGGCGCCCGACGCAATGGGGCACCTGCAAGATGCGGTAAGCAATGGTTGGCGTAACGTCTTATTTGCGAATCAAGATCCGGCAATGGAATCGCTACATGCGACCGAAGAATATCGGGCGCTGATGCAGCGAGTGCAAGAGTTGTAGTTCACAGCCCATTCGAAATCATAACGACACGATTTCGTCTCGGTATGCGTTTCGCGAAAAATCTCCCATCAATAAAGCAATTCAACCCATCTACCTTGCTCGATGAGTTTGGCCTTTGTTTTGTCCCAGCCCTCCGCCGAGCCATGCATGTTACTGAACAGTTTGTCAAAAGCATCTCGAACCGGTTTAAGGCCTGCCAAATAGACGTATGTGTGATCGTCGGACAGCATATCCAAAATTTCATCGGCTCGTTGTTCGATCGCAAAATCCCACGCGATCGGATCGGACCAGTTCGGGCGTGGACTTAAGGCTTTAATAGCTTCGAAGGTTTCCTCGTCGTAGTAACGAGCGAAATCATCCCGCTTATTATTCATGTAGAGCAGCTCAAGGCCGGAATGCGCGCCATATAGCAGGCGAACCTTGCCCCGCCACCCACCTACTTCGTTATAGATGTGTTTGACGAGTGCTCGAAACGGTGCGATGCCGGTGCCGAGTCCAATCAACAGCAAGTTGGCGTTCGTGTCGCCGGGCACCTTGAACGGCATGCCGAACGGCCCGGTGATTGTAATTTTGTCGCCCGCCTTACGGTCGCAGATGTAGTTGGAGTTGATCCCAACATACTCTTCGCCACTGTAGTCGTCGATGTAGTCGCAACGCCTTACGACGATTGTGATTTCAGGTTTTCCCAGTGTCTTGGGCAGGGGCGTGTCCGCGACCGAATAAAGTCGATGGTGTACCGAGCTGCCAAACTCCTTCGGGCCTTTTACGAGTACCCCAATGCTCTGCCCAATCTCAAAGTCGAACTGATGGTGATCAACTTCAAGTACCAGTTCCCGCACTTCTGCGTCAGCCGTCTCGTCGGTAATTGGCTCAGTACTTAGTACTGTCGCAGCGAAGCGTGGTTCTGTTGGATAGTCTTCAATGCGCATGATTTGCACTCCTCTCAGGTGAGTTCTGCTTGGAGACAGAATGTGGGTCGGGCGTGACCTCGTCGAGGTCGCAGCCACGAAAACAGCCGATTTGCTCGCAGTCACCGTCAGCGTGAATTCCGCGTAATTTGTTTCGCAGGGAGTATCGCTCGACGAATACTCGTAACAGGATCAATCCAGCGATAAACAGCGTTGCGATCAAAAAATGTATGAGCAAGCTCATCGGCCAAGCCCAGCAAAACCCATGAAGCTCATGGATAAAATGCCTGCCACGACGAATGCCGCCGCCGTTCCTTTAACCAGTTGCGGGACATTGGCGAGGTCGAGTTTCTCGCGCACTCCCGCCATTAGCACGAGAGCCAGCGCAAACCCGGCTCCGGCGCCCAGCGCATAAACAACTGCATTTGTGAAACCGTATCCGCGGTTGGTTTGAAAAAGAGCAAGTCCCAAGATCGCGCAGTTCGTCGTAATTAGCGGCAGATAGATACCCATCGCTCGAAACGTTGCTGGACTAAGCTTACGTATCAACATCTCGACCAGCTGAACAGTCGAAGCAATCACTAGGATGTACGAGATTATTCTCAAGTACGGCGCGTTGATAACTTCGAGCAACAGGTTGATTGAATATGCGCACACCGAAGCGACGAGCATGACAAAACTTACGGCGCCTCCCATTCGAACGGCTGTCTCGAGCTTCGCCGAGACACCGAAAAACGGGCAGATGCCGAGGAAATAGGCCAGCACGAAATTATTGATCAGCGCGGCATTGATGAAGATCGACCAGTGCGATGCTTCGCTCATGGCGTCAACTCCTGTGTTTGTGCCTGGGATTCGGTCTGTCGGTTCTTAAGCCAGTTGACAAGCAGCAGCCACATTGCCATCGCAAAAAACCCGCCGCTCGGAAGTACCATCACGGTCCAGGTCTGGAACGCATCCGGGAATAGGGCGATTCCAAACAACGAATTGCTGCCGAGGATTTCTCGCACGACGCCGATCCACAATAACGCAACAGTAAAGCCAGCACCCATTCCAAGCGCATCGAGCGTCGCTCGCGAGACGGTGTTTTTCGACGCAAACGCCTCGGCTCGCCCGAGGATTAGACAGTTCACGACGATCAGAGCGATAAAGGCGCCGAGGCTGCGGTGCAGTTCGAGGCTAATCGCCATAATTACGTAGTCAACGGCTGTAACGAAACTCGCGATGATGCATATATAACTCACAATTCTCGCTTCGCGCGGTATGAAATTGCGCAATGCCGACACAGACATGCCGGACATGATGAGCACAAATGTAGTTGCGAGGCCCATGGTCAGTGCATTGATCGCGGTGTTGGAAACGGCAAGCGCCGGGCACATGCCGAGCACCTGCACAAACACCGGATTCTCGCGCCAAAGTCCTTTGACGAAATCATCGGTGGCACTAACTTCTTTGCCGAGCATCTACGGCTCCTCCGTTAGTTCGACGATCGCGAAATCTTGCGCGTTTCTCTCCAGAACCGGTGCCCAAGTCGTTGCGCTGTTATTTAGTATGTTGCCGATTGCCTCTGACGTAATCGTCGCGCCGGTGATGCCGTCGAGTTCCCAGGGGTTTATCTTTTGGCCTTGTTTCACCGTGACAATCGGGTGCAACAATGAGTCGCCTCCCGGCGTCAGTGTGGCGTCCAATTTTTCGAAATTGGCAAGGAAATGTGGTTCCTTTTCAATTCTATCGCCCAAGCCCGGTGTCTCTTTGCTGTCCAATACTTTGAAGCCAACGATTGCGTCAAGATCGAACGAGTAGGCGTAAAGGACTCGTATTTTGTCTTGGTAACCCATGCCCTCCGCTGTAATGACGGCACCGACCAATTTGCCGCTTGCGTCGTATCCTAGAAATATCGGCAAGGCGAATTCCTCGCCGGTTTTCTCGAGGCGGCCATCTTCAGTAAGCGCAACGCCGAGAGTCGAACGCGCTGCCGGCAAAACTTGCGCAACGGCCATTGCAAGAAATCGTTCCTGATTCTCCCGAATGCGTGCCGCTGTGGTCTGATACACGGTGACGATAAGCAAGCCGCAAAGCGCACCGATGCCGACGATCGCACGATACATGGACCAGGCGGAAGTTGGTGGTTGCTGAACGGGGCCAGTCATCCTGTGCCTCCGCCAACGCCGAAAACTCTCGGCCTTATGAACCAGTCAATATGTGGTGACACGGCGTTCGCCAAAAGGATCGCGTACATGACGCCCTCAGGCATGCCGCCCCAGAAGCGGATGACAACCACCAGGCTCCCAATCAGAAAACCATACAACCAACAGCCGGCGTTCGTGATCGGTGATGCAACCATGTCGGTAGCCATGAAAACGGCGCCGAGCATCAGGCCACCGGAGAGCAGCATGAAAGCCGGCGTTGCGTACGAGCCCGGAGCGTACAGATTGAAAATCCAGGTTATCGCCGCGACTGTTGCAAAGATCGAAATCGGTATGCGCCAGTTCATCATGTTGCGTGCCACAAGATAGGCGCCACCGACGAGAATAAGAACCGCACAGGTTTCCCCGGCGGAACCCGAGGTAAGGCCGAACAGTAAGTCCCGGTTGACGGCTTGAATGCCGTCGAACTTCATTGCAGCGAGCGGCGTCGCTGCTGTCACCGCGTCATAGACCGGTTGCGCGAACGGCAGTGCCAATGTGGAATTCGGCAATTCAACAAAACGCGTATCTCCGAGTGGGAGAGCCCAGTGAGTCATGGCTTGTGGGAATGCGGCCTGCAAAAATGCTCGACCGACAAGCGCCGGATTGAACGCGTTGCTGCCTAGCCCACCAAACAAGAATTTGCCTACGGCTACCGCAAATACGCCGCCAACAGCGACCATCCATAGCGGCAAGTCCGGAGGCAGCGTCAAACCGTAGAGCATCCCGGTGATAGCAACAGACCAGTCGCCAATCGTGCTCGGCTGGCTAGTTACTTTGCAGAGTACGTGTTCCGTGGCGATGCAGCTGACACATGCCGTCGCGAGCACCAGCGCCGCAGCGGCACCAAATGAGTAAATCGCAAAAATGCAAACGGGTAAAAGCGCGATAAAAACATTGCGCATAATGACTTCGACGCTGTCGCCACTCGTAACGTGCGGCGACGAGCCTATTTCAAGGTATTTCTTAAGCTCGCTCATGCTGGAACATTCAGTTTTCTCACCATCTTCTTGGCGAGTCGAAAATATTGAACAAGTGGAATATGTGACGGACATACATACGAACAGGCGCCGCATTCGAAACAGTCCATCAAATGAAACTCCTCCGCCATCTGCATGTACTCCTCACTTTTCGCCAACAGCCCAAGGTATGACGGATTGAGAAACAGTGGACAGGCTTCGACGCAGCGCGCGCAGTGAATGCACGGGTAGACTGTCTTATGCCCGGTCGCCTCGATCGTCTCCGCCGTCGTGAATACGGTGATTCCTGACGTACCCTTGGTGATCGGAATGTCGAGATTGGAGACGGCAGGCCCCATCATCGGCCCGCCGAGGAAGACACGCGAGACATTATCTGCTGCGCCGGTTTCTTTTAATGCAAAGCGAACCGTCGTGCCGATTGGAATCCGATAATTTCCTTTTCGCTGAATACCGGGACCACCGATCGTAATCACGCGTTCCTGGATTCCGCGACCTTTTGGCAGCAGGCGTCCGATCTCAGCAGTTGTTGCGACGTTTACACAGATCGCGTTCACATCGGCGGGCAGCCCACCGGACGGTATTTCACGGCCAAGCAAGGATTTAATGACTAACTTTTCGGCACCTTGAGGGTACTTGACCGGACATACTCGTATGCTAAGCGGCAAATCCGGGGGGCAGGCTTTCGTGAGCTTCCTTTCTGCATCGCGTTTGTTCGCCTCGATGGCGATAATCACTTCAGCGGCGCCGGTTACCCGCAACAGGTATCTGACGCCCATAAATATGTCGGCGGATTGCTCCAACATAACCCGGTGATCGGTGGTCAGGTAGGGCTCGCATTCGACGCCATTAATAATAAGTGTGTCCAGTTGTTTTCCATCGGGCGGTTTGAGTTTCACATGAGTCGGAAACGCCGCACCGCCGAGGCCGACGACACCGGCTTGCTGAATCGCCGTGATGATTTCATCGGGAGTAGCTGTCGCGACGTCACAAGGTTCGCCATCGTCGACTTCTTGTGATGAAGCTGGAAAAGGCTGCAGATAAACGCTTGGCACCATGGTTCCGCTGATGCTCGGCGCAAGCGCTATTCTTTTGACGACGCCCGAAGCCGGTGCATGCATAGCGACCGACATGAATCCGTCCGGTTCGCCAATCGTTTGGCCGCGCACGACCTCTTGGCCCTCTCGAACGACGGCAATCGCCGGCTTGCCGAGATGCTGACTCAACGGCACGATCAACTGTGGTGCGAACGCAAACCGGCGAATCGCCAGATGGCTGGTCTCGTCCTTGTGCTCCGGTGGATGCACCCCGTTCTGGAACGAGTCTTTCGGCACTATGTTCAGCATCATCGTATGTTGCGTATTCCGCTGCGATCTAGTTGAATTTCTGTCCGCGTTTGATCCATTTGTCGGTGTCTTTCGCGCTTCGATCGCGCGGCAGGCCCGGGTGGATAACTTGTGCAGTACATTTTTCGGCGGATTTGACCAAGTCCCGGTACGGACCAGCTTCGGCGGACTTGATGTACGCCTTTTTGTCGTCGTTGTACTCAAATATTTGCGGATTAATGATGATGCACTCGTCGCAGGCGGTGCATTCTTCAGTGTCAATCCACGGTGCCATGTATTCGTCAGAGGTCGCGGTCGGCGGTTTTTCGGCCGGCGCCGAGACGTCTGGTGTTAGGGGAGACACAGGTGCAGGCGCCGCAGTTGTAAGCGCGTCACTGCTGGATAGTACGGTGGCGAAATCCAAGGACTGATCGCCGGATACGAGACCCATCAAACCCGACGTTATTTTTTGGATGACTTCCTGACGGATACGCGATTCCAGTTGATCGTCGCTCTTTACTTCCACCGCTTCGGTAGCGGCGAGATCCCTCAGCATGACCCAGAAATCACGGCGCTCTGCGGCCGATGCGACCATGGTCTCATCGACGAGCAGGCGGCTGAGTTCCCGGTCGGCATCCAGCGCCCATACATAGGGCACTTTGTCTTCTCGATCGTCCTCGTCGAGTTGCAAATAATCGCTGACGAGAACCATGTTTTCGTGCCAGGCATCACGCGGCACTTTTCTGAAGTGCTTGCGAAAACGCGTCTCGGTAACGGCGAAATCGACAAATGTCGTCGACAGCTCCATTTCCTTCTGCCGCCCACGTTCGACGTAGTTGATCTTCGTTACGGGCCAGTCGCGATCGATAGCGGGATTACCGTCCAGATCGAGGCATTCTGCTACCGTGTTACCGAGATCTGGGTCGTACCTGAATAGTGGATAGGCGCGTGACTCGACGGCGAGCTTCGCCTGGTGGTTGCCCATATCGTCACCGATGCCATGTTCCGGCTGGCAGGACGTGTACAAATTGAATAGCGCGGGTCGCCGCGACATGAGCCCTTGAACAAAGCCCTCGATCATATGATTCGAGTACGCCATCGTGCTTTGCATGAAATACGTCGTGCGGTGCGCCATGGCAATCAGGCCGATCTCCTTGCGCGCTTCCTCCTTGCCTTTAATCGCTTTGCCAAACTGTGCCATGTCCGAAATCTGACCGAGGAATCCCGAAGTGCATGCTTGACCGCCGGTATTCGAGTAAACCTGGGTATCGACAACGACGACTTTGATCGGCTTACCCGCCATCATCGCGCGGGATAGATTCTGAAAGCCAATGTCGTACATTGCACCGTCACCACCGACCGCAACGACGGGTGGGCACAGATGGAATTCCTCGTCGGTGAAATCCTGCCAATCGAAATAACGGAAATCCTCGGCGATGCGTTCCGGGTCGTACTGATCTTTGAGGACCAGCTCGGCCAAACGAATCGTCTTGAACCCTTCCGCCATCTTGGCCATATGCCCTTCGAAGACGCCCATGGCCATCGACACGCTGTCTTGAAACAGATGATTGGCCCAAGGGAATGGATAGGGATTGAATGGAAACGTGCTACCCCAAACGGACGTGCAGCCGGTGGCGTTCAACATACCCATGCTGGCGCGCCCATTACCGCTTGTGCCGCTCTGATAGCGCCACTTCAAATCGTTCAGTCGTGCAATCAAATGCGTGACCTGTCTCAACCACTCCCGGTCGATTGGTTCTGCTTCATGCGTTTTCTCAATGCGGTCGGCGATTTTGGCCAGCGTCAGATCCTCGTCGCTCTTATCGCTCAGAACCGCTTCCATCTCTTCTGCATTCTCAAGATCGAGTTCGCCAACAATCTTCAGCTGGACGTGCTTTTTGAGCCGTGTAACGAGGTCTTCAATCTTCGCAATTTGCTGTTTGACTCTCGGCTGCATCAGCGACTCTACCGTCGCGATAAAAAGATGAATGACTGTCTTTTCTGAGCAACCCAGGCAAGCACCGTCACCGCTTGCGAATGGAAGGTATGCGTCTTTGTCGAGCAGGATGGTCTCTAATGCGCCGATACCTTCTTCCAGGTTGTCGACGCGGATGTATTTTTTCGGTGTATTCGGTAAATCGAGCCAGAAGTCCCAGTTCTTTCTCAGAGAACGGATACTGTCGTCGGTTTGTGTAATCGGGCGGAGTGCATCGTCCTTGCAGACTTCCACACATTCCATGCAGCCTTTGCATGTATAGGGGTCGACGGTAATGCTCAGCAGACCGCCACCACCGGCTTGTTTTTTCTCATGCAACGTGAAGTACGGTCGGCAAAGCGCGAATTGAAAGTCACCAATTTCTTCACGAAATTCCTTGAATTCCTCGGTGAGTTGTTTCCTGCCGTCATCCGATAGGTCCGCGTCGGCAATCGTCACTTCGATCGCCTCGTCGATCATCGCCTGCACCGAATCGGTTTCCTCAGCCCCAGCGAATTGTTTGCGTAGCTTGTTTTCCAGCTGACGTACGGCGCGCGGCAACTGTTCGGTCTTTTTGCCGCGCTTTTTCAAGCGATTTACTACGGTGTCGAGAACCTGACCCACTTCGTTGACCAGTCCGGGAATGGCTGTGTCCGGACAGACCGTGTAGCAGTCGCCACAGCCGGTGCAATTCTCCGGGATGAACTCGGGATGCTCGAAACGAATCGACGTCATGTCCCTGAAATGGGAGGACACGGCCGGCATCAGGCTCATGCTCATGAATGGGTCCGCAGGCACAGACTCTCCGGCACCTTCAGCATACATGCTGCCGGTCTGCGCCCAGAAGCGATGAATATCAGACGAGGCTGAGGAGGATTCCGGTGTCCGTTTCACCATGACAGGAATTGCTAGCTGACCGTTGCCTTTGCCGTTGGTCTTGGCTTTGTTCAGGTTTTTGTCCGTTACCTCGGTTACCTCTTCGAATCCACGTCGTACGACGCGCATGTTGTCCGCAACGACACGGGCGCCCTTGGATCCGAATTTCTCCTGCAGCTGGTCTTTAATCGCATTCAGTAATTTAGCTTCGCTGAGGCCGTGTTTTTCGAGCAACGGCGAGGTCGCGAAAAACGCGCCCTGAAACGCGATGCCCTGCATGCGTAGCTGCAGTTCCGGATCGGTGGCTTCATCACGAGCAATGCGGAACGCGTCGAGATAAAAAACGCGAATATTTTTGTCGACTATGATCTTGCGGTACTTATGCGAAATCGACTGCCAAAATTGCTCCGGCGAGGTCGCATCGCTTTGCATCACCAACACACCACCCTCGTTAAGGCCGGCAACTGCGTTCGTGTGCTTAAACACATTGGGGTCAGGCGACAATACGACATCGACGTAGAAATATTCGCAGTTGATCCGAATTGGTTCGGGTGCGGCAGACAGGTAATAGCTGGTCGGCTGGCCTTTCTTTTCCGATCCGTATTTCGGATTTGCCTTTACGTGATAGCCGAGCAGATCGAACAACGTCATGGCGAGGTTCTTACCGGTCGTTATCGCACCCCAGCCGCCCACCGAGTGCATGCGTATGGTGATAGCACCCTCCGGCATTAGGTTCGGATTCTCGCTGCCACGCAATGCAAGCTCGGCCACCTCTGGATAGGCATCGATGACGGATTGTTGGTAGATCTCCTGCTTGGGCGTCATCATCGACTTGCGCACGAAGTCGATCGACAAATAGAACATTCTTTTTTGTGGGCCTTTGGGCAGCATGTTTTCGATGGCTGCGATGACGCCTTCGGGCTGCAAATCGCGACTGCCAAGACCGAATGAGCCCGAGTACAGGTCTGGCATGTCTTTCATCGATTTATAGTTGGCGAGTTCCGCATAGGCCAAGCCATTCTTGCTGCGGCCGTTCTCCAAGCTCTTGCTGAGGACCGCACGTATTTCTCGGATCAATGGCAAGTCGGCGGCGAGCGGCTGATCGACACGCTCGAGCACGGCCACCGCTTTTTTTCCTTTGAATAATTCGGTGATGAGATCGCCGGGAAACGGTCTGAACATCAGCAAATTAACGACGCCGACCTTTATGCCCCGTTCTTTGCGCAGGTAATCGGCTACTGCTTCAGCCGTGGGAATCAGGCTGCCTTGTCCAGCGATCAGATAGTCGGCGTCGTCCGTGCGATAACTCATTACGCGCTGGTAACGCCTGCCGGTTAGCGCATAGAACTCATCGCACGCATCCTCCGAGATCTTTTGAACGTGGTCGAAGAAGTACGGTCGCTGCGCGGCAACGCTTTGCATATACGAGTCCTGGTTCTGAACGACGCCAGCCATGACCGGGTCGTCAACAGTCCAGAGTTCAGGAATGCGCCTGCGCCTGTCGCCGTAAATAATTTTTTGCGCCGGCGTTGGCGTGTCGATTTCGTCGTCGGGTGATCCGAGGTATTCCGCGATCAGCTCGCGCTCGGGGAGCAGCAACGATTCGATTAAGTGTGTCGTCAGGAAGCCGTCCTGGCCGACGATTCCGGGTGTCAGAGCCAACTCGGCGATACGGTGTGCAATGATATTGAGGTCTGCCACATGTTGAGCGTTTTTGGCGAAAACTTGGAAGAAACCCGTGTCATCCACGCAATGATAATCATCGTGGCCTGCATGCACGTTGAGGGTCGCCTTAGTCATTGCGCGGCAACCCATATTCAGCACATAGGTCAAACGCTTGCCGACGGCCGCGTACAGAGACTCATGCATGTACGCGATTCCCTGGCCGGACGAGAAATTCGTGGCACGCAAACCTGTCATCGACAAGCCGGCCGTCACGGCGGCGGCGGAATGTTCGCCCTCTGGTTCGATGAATATGAGCGGTCGGCCCGAAATATTGATGTGTCCAGCCGCGGCCGCTTCCGCCCAGTATTCGCCCATCTGCGTCGATGGCGTGATCGGGTAGGCGCCGGCACCGTCGGTTGACTCGCGTTCGCACATGATTGCCGCCGTATTGCCATCCATTGCCGCACGGATGCCGGTGTATTTAAACGTGCTTTTGTTTTTTTTCATGAACAGAGCTGCTCTTTCAGGTTGCGGTCACATTGCGGGCGCGCTGGCGAATGACTTTGGGTGCCGCGCGGCCGGTTTGCGGTCCTTGTTTCGCATCGAACCAAACAATTGCGCCAGTCGGGCAGCGGTCAATTGCGTGCTTCACATTGTGCTTCCGGCTGTAATCGACGACCGGCAAGTTGTTGATCATGGTGATGACACCGTTCGGTGCGTCAACGGCACATTTGCCGCAGGCATCACAAGCCACTTCACATTCTTCGAGAGCCGCGTCGCCCTTCTCAAGGTTTTTGCAAGCAACCCAAAGTCGGTGGCTCTGCTCATGAAGCGAGAATAAATCTTTCGGACACGCATCGACACAATCCCCGCAGGCGGTGCACGCGTCTTCGATGACAACCGGCAGTTCGTGTTTGTTCATGACGATCGCATCAACATCACAAACCTCTTCGCAATCGGCCAAGCCCAGGCACCCCCAGAAGCAAGCTTTGCCGCCACCGGCGACGAGTGCCGCAGCACGACATGATTGTAGCCCTTCATAGCGGGCGCGGTTGCGCGCGACATTGGTACCGCCGGCGCAGGCGAGACGGGCGACGACTTTCTCTTCAGCGCCAACATCCACGCCCAGGAATTCAGCGATGAACTCCCGTTCGTCTTCGTTGATTACAGTGCACTTGCCGGGCAAGGCGCTACCATCAATCATCGCCTCGGCCAGGCCCAAACAGCCCGGATAGCCGCAGGCGCCGCAATTTGTGCGCGGTAGCATCTGATACGCGGCGTCAATCCGCGGATCTTCATCAACGTGCAATTTCCTGTGCGCCAGCACGAGTAGGGAGGCAAACAGGAAACTCAGCGTTGCCAGCGCCATTACGCCAATCAGCATGCGCTCATACCTCGCCCCCTGACCCGTTTCATTCTAGTGATGGTCCGCCGAAGCCCGCATTGTGGAAAGCCCGTACAGCAATGCGTCTGTATACGGAATAGCTTGAGACAAGGGCCAAAGCGACCGTGTGGCGCCAACACCCAGACGCCGGTCATTTGGCGGCGAGTGTGGAGTATTTTTGACGAAATCAACAGCGAATGCAGAGCGCCAACCGATGGATCTGTCCCTGGCGCAGGTTCCACAGGGGCGTGTGCACGTCATCGCAGAGCGCTGCAAGCAGTGCAATTTCTGCATTGACTACTGTCCGACCGACGTTCTGATGTACTCAGACGATATCAACGCCAAAGGCTATCACTACCCAATTGTAGCGGCAGGCAAGGAGACGGCATGCATCCATTGTCGCTTCTGCGATCTGATCTGCCCTGAACTCGCGATCTATACGACCGAAGTCACGACGGAGACGTCCGGTGGGGACTAACGCGGTTGCGGCCAAACCGCAGGCGGATCAGGAATCTCGGATCCGGACCGGCAACCATTTCATGCTTGGTGACCACGCCTGCGCGGAAGGCGCACTGGCCGCCGACCTGGATTTTTTTGCTGGATACCCAATAACGCCATCGACCGAAATCGCAGAACATCTTGCGCGGCGATTGCCGGCGCTGGGCGGCCGTTTCGTGCAAATGGAGGATGAGCTCGGCAGTATGGCCGCCATTATCGGCGCATCGGCGGCAGGCGCGCGTAGCTTGACCGCGACCTCCGGCCCCGGATTCAGCCTGATGATGGAAAACATCGGGCTCGCGGCAATGATGGAGATTCCGTGCGTGGTCGCGGACGTCCAGCGCGCCTCACCCTCGACCGGTTTGCCGACAATGGTCGGCCAATCTGACATTCTGCAGGCCCGATGGGGATCTCACGGCGACTACGGAATCATCGCTTATTGTCCGGCGTCGCCGCAGGAGTGTTTCGATCTTACCGTTCGTGCGTTCAACGCGGCCGATCAATACAGAGTGCCGGTTTTCATTATGATGGATGAGGTTATTGGTCACATGACTGAACGCGTTATTATTCCAGCAGCTAATGACCTGCCGATGTCACATCGCAAGGGACCGCGAACCGCTCCGGGCGGCGAACCATTCTTTAGTTTTGCGCCGGACGAAGACTTGGTACCGCCGATCGCACACGCGGGTGAAGGCTATAAAGTACATATGACCGGACTGACCCACGACGAGCGCGGTTATCCCGCGTTAGATCCGGAGACGCACGACAAACTCATTAATCGACTTGTCGACAAGATACGACTGAATGCCTCGGACATCGTAATGTACGATGAGATCGGCGTGGACGATGCCGATACTATCGTGATTTCATTCGGTTGCACGGCTCGCTCGGCCCGGCACGCCGTCAATCAGGCTCGAGACGAGCGAATGAAATGCGGGTTGTTAAGGTTGATCACGGTGTGGCCATTTCCGGAAACGCGAATCCGTGAACTGATCAAACGCGGCAACGTCAAACGATTTATTGTTCCCGAAGTAAATCTTGGCCAACTACGGCGTGAAGTGGAGCGATTGACAGATCTGCCGGTTCTGCGTTTAAACCACGCCGGAGGGACCATGCCTGTACCGGACGCCATACTGGAGCTGATTAGATCATGAGCGTGATTGAAGAAACCATTCAACCTGGCGTGAACATACACCCGATAGACAAACTTCTGCGGGCAGATCGTTTGCCTCACATTCTGTGCCCCGGCTGCGGCATCGGAACAGTTATACATGGATACGCGCATGCCATCGCGGCATCCGGCCTCGATGAGGACCAGCACGTGTGCGTATCCGGTATCGGCTGCAGCGGCAGGGCGGCCGGTTACGTAAACGTCGATTCGTACCATTCAACGCATGGGCGTGCGCTGCCATTTGCATTGGGCATCGCCGTGCACAAGCCGGAACTGAATGTCACGGTCATCAGCGGCGACGGTGATTTAACGGCAATCGGTGGCAATCATCTAATCCATGCCGCACGCCGCAACGTCAATTTGAACGTCATCTGCATTAACAATTTCAATTACGGCATGACCGGTGGCCAAGTCGGGCCAACGACACCGATCGGCGCGAAGGGAACGACTGCGCCGCAGGGTGCTGTCGAGCAGCCATTCAATCTACCGTATTTGGCGAAAGCGACCGGTGCGATATTTGTTGCGCGTTGGACGATCTTGCACGTTCGTGAGTTTCAGGATGCGGTGCTCCGGTCGATGCAGAAGAAAGGCTTTTGTTTTATCGAAGTGCTGGCGCCGTGCCCGACGAGTTTCGGTCGGGCCAACAAAATCGGAGATGGCGCACATGAAGTGGAGATCTATCGCGAACGTTGTCGCGTCGAAAACGGTGCTACGAACCTCGAAGAACTTGATATTGATCTAATCGACGAAAGCAAATCGATTACCGTCGGCAATTTCGTTGATGTCGAGCGCGAACCTTTCTTGGCGTAATTGGCAGTAACATTAGCATGCCCGAATCAACTAGAAATTCCGCGAGCACGACCAGTCAAATTCGCTTCGGCGGCGTCGGTGGGCAAGGCATCGTGCTGGCTGGGCGATTGCTGGGTAAAGCTGCGGCCTTATTCGATGGCAAGGAAGCGGTTTGTACCCAGACCTATGGACCGGAAGCGCGCGGCGGTGCGTCCAGAGCAGACGTCATTATCTCGGACAGTCCGGTGGATTATCCGTTCGTCACCGACGCGGACATACTCGCGGTGCTTTTTCAGGAGGCGTATACGCGGTTTCGATCGCGGCTCAAGCCCGGCGGTACGCTAATCGTCGATACCGGCTTGGTTCAACCGAGCGCAGATGACGAAAACGTCTGCGGCCTGCCGGCGACGAAGATCGCTGAAGATCTTGGCAGTCGACTCGCCACCAACGTCGTGATTTTGGGTTACTTGGTTGGCAAAACCGGCGTGGTTAGCCGCGAGTCGGTAGAAGCGGCAATTCGCGCGACGGTAAAGAAACAAATCGTCGATCTGGATTTGAAGGCACTCGATGCCGGCATGAGCCTTGCGCAAAGTAACGGTTCGTCATGACCGATTCGGTATTGATTGTCGGCGCTGGCGTTGCCGGACTTCACGCCGCTACGGAATGTGCTAACGCCGGGGCACGTGCAATCGTTGTCGAGCAGGGTCCGGTGGTCGGCGGCAAGCTCGCGGCAGCGATGACGAAAGCCTTGGCGATCGGTGATCGTGCGGAAGGAGACAGCGTGCCGCTGTTCGAAGCACTGGCGGGCAACGAGAACATCGAGATCATCACTCTCGCGAATCTGGAGTCTATCGAAGGTCGACCTGGCAATTTCACTGTGTCGATTCGCGAACGCGCGCGCTTCGTCACAGATGCCTGCACCCGCTGCAAACTCTGCCGCGCAGCTTGCCCGGTAGTCCGGCCAAACGAATTCGATGCTGGCCTAACTTACAGGAAAGCGATTTATGCGCCGATGGCTGAAACGCTGCCGGGCGAGTGGGTCATCGACATACAAAGCTGTCTCAATACGCCGCCAAACTACTTACCATGTCACCGCTGCGTGGATGTTTGCGCCGATGACGCCATTCATTTCGACCTGCCGCTTGATACCGTGCATCGGCACGTCGTGGGAGCGGTGATTCTTGCGCCCGGTTTCCGGATCGATGACAACGCGAGCTTCACCGAACTTGGCTATGGCGCTCATCCCGATATTCTGATGTCGGCAGAACTCCAGCGGCTTTTGGAATCGCCCGGTCCGACGGGTGGCTACGCGTCGAAGCCCTCCAACGAAGACTATCCCGAGAGCGTCTTGCTCGTTCTCGACGACATGTCGCATTTCGCGCTGTACATTGTCGCGAGCCAGGTACATCAGCTGCTCGAACAAGATGTAGAGACGGTGGCAGTATTAGTTTTGTCCCAGCTGACCCAGGAAAGAGAAAACGCGAGAGTGCAGGAGCTCGCCGATAAAGCCGATGTAAAGATAAGCACGGGTACAATGTTCAAAGTCGACCCGACTCCGGAAAATTCTCTGAGCGTGTCGTACGAAGATTTTTCGACGAATCGACTGGTAAAGGAAACTTATGACATGGTCGTGCTGTGCTCCGACGTCGCGCCACCGAGTGGTCTGGCGGATCTCGCGCAGACGACCGGCATTGAACTGGCGGAGAGTGGCTACATTGCGATAAGCGGTGCGAATGGCGATGGGGTTTCCACCTCCAAACCGGGAGTCTTCGTGGCCGGATGTGCCAGCGGGGCAATGACGATCAAAGACAGCATTGCATCCGCGCGTACGGCGGCCGGTGATGCTCTCGCTAATTTGAATCAGACACTGCTGCGACCTGACTATGTGCCGCAACAAGCGCCGCAGGAGCTCGCGCCTGGACCAGCCCCAGCGGCTGCCAGCGCGGATATCCCCGAGCACGAAAAGCGCGCCCGTATCGAGCAGCTGCTGTATGCCCTGCTCAACAAGGCTGACGCTTAATAGCCGTTCTTTGTTCGGCGACCGGCCGTCTGCGGGAAGATGAATTGGCTGCCGAGTAAGCCCCTGTTCATCGTCTGAAACTCGCAGTAGAGTTCCCAGAGCAACACAATCGGATGAATACGATGACCTCTGAAAACAAAGTGGTGCAATTTATTCGGGCACGTGACTGGCGCATCTGGCTTGGTCTCTCGATCACTGTTATCTGGTTGGCAGGTGGCATATGGTATGTCGCTGCAGTAGCTGAGTCTGAGTCGGCACAGAAACTTTCTCTCGGTGCCGTCGGCAGTTTTCTCGAAGGCGCGTTCGCACCATTAGCCTTTTTGTGGCTCGTGCTGGGCCTTTTCATACAACAACGTGAGCTGGCGAATAACACGGAGGCGCTGCGCAGGACTTCCGAGCAGTCGGAGAAACAGACGCAGGCAATCGCCGCAACGGAAATGAACGCGAGACAAGGAACATTTTTCAAGATCGCAGAAAATGTCAAGCATCAGCTTGGTGGTATCTCCGGCATGCTTTACACATCAGGTCTTGGTCCGGTTGGCAGTCAAAGGTTCGATCGTGACCAGATGGACGATTACTTCACCCAGATGGGTCAGGGTGACTGGGATGTATTCGCGCGTTTGTTCATCAGTATGGATTACCTGGAGGAGGGCGGTTTGTCCGAGTTGCTGTATGGAACAGATATTCGGACTCGTCACAGCAGAAATTTCATGCACACATTCGATCGTCTTTGCCGGCTTGCCAAGAACTGTGACGTCGACGGCATCATCGAAGATGCACTAATGCAAAGTGCATTCGGCCTTTTATACCTGCGAATGCGGGAGCATAAGCCAGACGATGAGCCAGACCGGAAAGGCTGCAAGATCGATGAGTAAATGGCATTTAATGCTCATCACATGTTTGCTGCCTTCGCTGGCCGCTGCCGATCGTGTCACTGAGTTTTGTCTTGAGGGTGAATTCGATCTTGGTGCGCGTTATCAGGGCATGGCACCCCAATCTACAGAGACGTATCCGACAACTTGGTGTGTGATCACCGAGGGCGATTCGCGTCGCGTCATGTTCTCCGGTTCGGGTAAGTCAAATCCGGACATGTATGGTAGTTGGATGGTTGCTTACCTGGAACCCGACACCGTTCGCATCGTAAACCGACAGTCGCCGCCGGATGTGGAGTTTCACAGCGTCGATAATGCGGACGAGGCGGCTCGCGTGCGACGTGTCGACCCGCGGCGACTAATCGAGGAATTCCGATCGATACCGGATTCGCTGACAGGAATGCGGCTTGAGATCGAAGAAGATCGGCTGCAATCAGTAACAACATCTACGGCGCTGCCGCTGCGCGGGCGTGTCGCCGTTATCTGGAACTGGGACTGGACAAACCCGTTGAGACCAGCGCTTCGATTAATGGTGGATAACGAATTGCTATTCGAAGCGATAGGCACCTGGCGTGACCTGACACCCGACGAAGCTGCAACAATATGGGATGCGACACCTGGTGCCGATCCGATCGAAGTCCCCGGAGATCGTTGGCCGGCGCGGATCAATATGCAAGTTACCAACCTGACTGACGGCGTCTACGTCGTCCGCGGTGTGCGGACGGGATTTCAGCACCTTGTTGTCGATACGGATGACGGATTGATCATTGCAGATGCGCCGGCTGGTTGGGTGGAGTTTCATCACATTCCGCCGTCCGACCTCGTGCCCGGGCTCGGCGTCAGTGGATTGTCTGAGAAATTTATCGAGTTCCTGGGCGAACAGTTCGAAGGCCGGCCGATAAACGCCGTCGCGCTCACACATTTTCACGATGATCATGCCGGCGGAGCACGTGCGTTTGCGGCCCAAGGCGCCAAAATATATTCGACAGAGGAATCCGCGGGATTTTTCGAAAACGCATTGAACCGATCGTCGATGCCGAAGGATCGTCTGACACAACGCCGAGGGTTCGCACAGGTGCATCCGGTCACCGACACCGTGTTGCTTGGCAGTGAACCGAATCGCGTCAAACTAATGTCGATGGGTAGAGGTCCACACGCTTACGCGATGCTCGGCGTTTGGGCGCTCGACAAGGATTACTTTTTCGTTTCCGATGTGCATGTGCCGCGCTCCGATGCCGATTCACCTCGCGAAGTTCGTGCGACAACGGAATGTTGGTTCGCCGAATGGGCCGTCAATAAACTTCCGCCCGAGGTTCGCGTCGTGAACTCGCACAGCGACTCGATAACACCCGTCTGGCGGCTCGCGAACTACTTGGAAAGTGATCTTTGTAAAACCCTATAAAGAGGTGGATTACGTTTACTATATAGAGTCCTGTAGCATCAAAATATGGCGTGCTAGTCTTGGCCGCCAGAAATAGGAAACTAGCAATGAATCAGCCGACTTTTCTTCGTGTTTTCCTCGTTGTGGTGGCGGCCGCAATAGCTGGCGCCCCGTCATGCACTGATCAGCAAACGAGCGCAACCGGCAGCGCTGACCAGATGCCAAAAACCGAATCCAGCAAACCGATGTCCGACGGAGAACAAGGCATGGAAGTGGATGAACAAGTATTGATCGCCAGGCAAAAACTCGCGGAGCGTTTGGGCGTCGACTTAAGTGCGATCATGATCGATACCGTACGACAGGTTCATTGGTCCGACGGCGCCGTCGGCTGCCCGAAACCCGGCATGATGTACACGCAGGCAATCGTACCGGGCGTGCTAATTCTATTGCGCGCCGACGGTGAAGTGCATCGATATCATGCGGCGCTCGGTCGGCCGCCTTCCTATTGTCCAGCCGATAGAGCTCAGGCACCTGCCCTCGGCCAGGGCGAGGAAACGATGTAGTCGCTGTTCGTTCGAAATAAGCTCTGCGATTCCGACAAAAAAACGCCCGCGTCGAAACGCGGGCGTTGCTCCAAAGTGATGAAACCCTCGATGCCGTTACCGGCGCCGAGGATCTACAGCTTACTGTGCATCAACATCGATAATGGTTCTGGCAAGTTCGCCACTGTCGTCATTATGCTGCACGAGACCGAGGTATCGCGACGGCGGGGCTAGCGGACCGTATCCGACCGTCACTGTGTCACTTGCGCCGATTGCTGCTGACGCCGGTGCTGCATCGACGGATGCGTTTGGCGGGAAAGTAAACGGCAGCACAGGCTGAACCCAAGCCGTGTAGTCAATGGTGGTGCCGACCGCGGCTGCAAAGTAGTCGATGACGATAAGGTAGCCGCCGGCAGGCGCATTTTCTACATCGATGACTTCCTCCGACGTGAAGCCGCCACTTGAACCCACAAAGCTGAATGGGTCAACGAAATTCGAGCAACCACCATCAGCTTCGGGCAAGAAGAACAAGCGTATGTCTAAATCGTCCAAACCTGGCGTCGTCGTATCCGCATCAAAAGTCGCAAAGCGAAAATGCGGGTGTGCCGGCAAATCGACACAGAACAGATCGATAACGTCAGTGATTCCATCGACACTATTTACGATGCCTAGGCTCTCGGTTAATCCGCTCAACACCGGCGTGTAGTTACCGTTGTAGCCAAAGTTAACCCCAATATCGACCGAGCCGTCCTCTCCACTCGCGTCAACCTCGGGATCGGCACTCAGTGGCACTGGCCGTACCGCAATCGGGCTGCGGACTTCATACGGACCACCTATCCACGTTAACGCTCCAAACGTCCATTCGCCCAATTCGGCATCTTCATTTGTCGTGAACGTGATTTCAATGTCCTTCGATTGGCCTTGTCTCAATTTGAGTATTGACGGCGTTACGTGAACATCAACTCCCGGCGGTGCTTCCACATGGGCAATAAAGCCGCGTCTGCTCCTGTCATCTTTGGTCACGGTACGCTTGATGGTCTGAGTACCGACAAGTTCCGCGATACCCATCGACGGTAGATTGAGATCACTACCATCGAACGACAAGCCGAGCGATGCGAGAAAAGCACAGCTGCCATCACTGAATATTTGGAAATTGTTGCCGCAACTGAATGCCGCGTATTCGAAGAGTCCGACATCGTATACCAGGCCCGGTTTGAAGGCGTCGCTAGGCACAATCGCGCCAGCGCCGATATCGAATGGATCAGCCGGCGTGTCGCCGAAGGTCTTCTTCAAGTCCTGGCGTGCCGTCGTCATCAGTGCCGATCTGGCCGCTGCTGCACTCCAATCCGGATGCGCCTGTTTTAAGAGCGCGAATGCGCCGGCAACATGCGGGCTGGACATCGACGTACCACTGATGATCTGAAACAGCTCACCAGGTGCCTGGCCATCATTCGGTGTCGGCGTCTGCGCTGCAAGGATTGAAACACCGGGTGCCCCAAGGTCAGGTTTGATGATGTCAGGTGCGCCGTCGTTCTGACCGCGAGACGAAAAGCCCGCAACGCGGTTGCTCGCAGAAACCGTATTGCTTGCGTCCATGGTAGCGTTCACGCCAACGGCATTAGCCATCTCATCACCATCGGTGAAGCTCACCATGACACCGGGAATCGTCGCCGTGCTTAGGCCGCCCATGAAGATAGGATCAATACGCGCAGGTGTTGTGCCGTCATTGTAGACGATGATCGCGACTGCTCCGGCCGCCGCCGCATTGTCGTACTTCGTAATGAAGCCACAAGCACCGCGAATGACGAGTGCGATATTGCCATCGACAGTGGCAGCGTTCGTTAAAGCCTCGCAGCCGTCATTCGTCACACCAGTGCCATCATCGACGAGCACGACATCGGCGGTAATAATTCCGGCATCGGCAAGTCGTACCGGGCCGGTACCTTCAAGTGCCACTTTGTCACCTGCGATACCGGCGGGCGCGTTAACTTGCACGGCCAGATTAAAAACCTGGTCGTCCTGGTTCGCGCCTACCGCCGTCAACCACGGTACACCGGCCGGTGTACCGACCGTTCCGGCACCTGGACCGGAGTTTCCGTTTGATGTCGCGACGTAAACGCCGGCGTCGGCGGCAAATAGGAACGCGATGTCATCGGCACCACCGAAAAACGTGCTTGCGCCGCCAATCGAAAAGTTAATGACATCGACGCCGTCAGCGACAGCCTGATCGATCGCGGCCGCACTATCCGATGAGAAGCAGCCATTGTCAAAACCGTCCGGCGGGAACGAACCGTTCCAGCAAACTTTGTACGCCGCAACCCGGGCGCGAGGCGCCATACCGCTGACGGTGCCAAGGTCCTCACCGCCAATTGAAGCTGGTACGCCATAGTTGCCACCCGCCGTCGACCCTGTGTGGCTTCCGTGGCCGTCCTGATCGCGGGCCGAATGGTATTCGGTGTCAATCAAACCCACGCCATCACCACCGCACGGGTAGATGTCGGGATCGATAACGTCTGAAAATCCCCTGTTGTAGCAGCGGGCTGTCAGCAGCTTGTTGTTACATTCGAATGGGGCGTCCAGCGGGTTCGCCGCCACGTTACCAAAGTCGCAACCGCTCGGTACGAATCCAGCGGGAACGTCGCCGTACGGAATTAACGGGCCCTTGTTACCTTTCATCGGTGTCGGCTCATCGGCGAAGCTAGGATGCTCCGGCCAAATGCCGGTATCCACAACGCCAATTACGACGTCCTCGCCGACGTTACCCTTGGACCACGCTTGTCCGCCTTCGGTTAGGCCAATAAACGTAGGGCTCGTGTCTGTTTGCGGCTGCATTAACTCGTCTTTCCAGACGTTGACGACGTCACCCCTGTTTCTTAGCGCGTCCGCATCGGCCGCGGTCATTCGCGCTGCGAAGCCGTTTAGGCCATAGCGGTAGCTGTATACCTTACTACCGCCAACGCTTTGGATAGCTCGATCCTGCTCCCTCTCGAGATACGCGGCGTACTTTCGTACATGCCGATTTTGCGGATCGAGTTTCTGACCTTTGCGCGGTTTTGTTGCCCTATACCCTCTCATTCCGCCGTCATAAGCGACGACTGGAGCGTCCGCCAACTGAACGATGTAGATACTCGTTGCCGCTTTCTTTGCCGGTGGCTGGAACATAATTCTGCTCGGGTCCACAGGTATCGCTTGCATCTTGAAGTCGGCCGCATGCGCTCCGCCGGCCGCACCAACGAAAATGACGAGCAACGCCGACATCAAGGTAGTCGCGAGTTTCTTATTCATTATTATCCCCTCGAAATGACTTTAATTATTTTCCCTATGGAAGGAGGTTTGAGGGTTTGGGGCAATGTTTCACCACGGACGTCCTGTTTGAAGAGGACGCCACTTTTTGGATTACACATTGCAACCGACCCTGCTGTGCCTTTCATGGTAAGTGAAAGGCCCCCTATATAGGGATACTCATTCCCGGCTGGCCGAGAGTAGCAGGACTCCTTTATACCGCATTTCGCATATGGATTTTAGTGCGCATTTGGTTACAACGGCCTGGTCAACTGGCAAGGTTTTCGCGAATTATTTGAGCAACGAAATGTAAATTCGTGAATCTTCTACGGTAAGTGGGGGGTGTCGCTTTGCATTATGTTCACTACCTGCAGGTTGGCTGCTGGCCGGCGCCAAAAATCCGACGTTGATCCACGAGAATCTGTGTCGAGTTTGCGCATTCATTACGCAATAAGGGCTTCCTGGGTCGATTTCATTAGAGTCGGCAGTAAGGACTCGGAAAACCAGGGATTCTTCTTAAGCCAAATGTTGTTTCTTGGGCTCGGATGCGGCAATGGAATAACACTGGGTGCATAGTCTTGCCAAGCACGAACGGTTTCGGTCAGGTTTTTGTGCGTCTTCGGCAAATGCCATTTGTGCGCGTATTGACCGATAACCAACGTTAGCGCTAATTGCTGAAGACAATCTAACAGTTGCTGTCGCCAGGCCTCTGCACATTCCGGTCTTGGTGGTAAGTCGCCCGATTTTCCCGTGCCCGGATAACAGAAACCCATCGGTAGAATAGCGATCTTTGTTGGGTCGTAAAACGTCTCTTTCGTAATCCCCATCCACTCACGCAGTCTGTCGCCACTCGGGTCATCAAAAGGTACGCCAGTCTCATGGACGCGGCGCCCGGGTGCTTGCCCCGCAATCAAAATTTTCGCTCGAGGATCGACCTGCAGAACAGGCCGCGGACCCAGCGGCAACGACTTTTCGCACAGGCGGCACTGCCTCACCGATTCAAGGAGTTGAGGAAATTGTGGTTTCATGAAGGGTAGGAGTGTACTGCCTATCAGCACCCACCGCGCCCCCATCTGACGGTGCATTTTTCCCCAAAAAACGAGGACCCGCTCACACCCGCAGGTGTGACGGACTTCACGTTTTTGCAACGCCAACGACCCATTATGTTTCGCCGATCGTCGCATACCGGCGGCTGGGCAATAGATTCTGCCTACAAGCCAATGAAGCCGGTCAATCCGTAGCTGCCAGTTCCACAGCTGACTCACTTGATCGCCGAAACGCAAGGAGTGCCAGGATGCAATCCACGAAGCAAAGCGTCGTCAGGAACTTAACCCTCGTTATCACGCTCTGCTGCACCATCGGCGCATCGCTCGCAGTTGCGGGGCCGCGCGAGCAAGCCAAGCGTATCCATGATCGACTGGTTGGCACACCGCCCTCCAGCACCGTACTCGATTCAATGGCGACGAAAATTTCGAACGGCGACAGCATCGGCGCCGCGTTCGAGGCAATGGACAACTCTAATTTTTACACAACGACGGTCAGAGAGTTTGCGACGCCGTGGTCCAATCGCGAGCAGTCTGTATTCGTGGACATGAATGACACGATCGCAACCGTCATCGGAATGATCCGCGACGATGTGCCCTTCGATCAGGTGTTGTACGAAGACATCGTATACGTTGGAACACCGGCCGCAACGAACGTGCCGTACTCGCAAACAGACAACGACCATTACCTCGATCTTCAGCTAAACCGAATCGATCTTGGTGATCCTGCGAACCTGGAACGGCAGCGTCAATCTGATCTGCCTAACACGCCGATCGGCATCGACGACACAGCTGGCATTATGACGACGCGCGGTTTCTCGCAGGCGTTCCTGGTGGCTGGCACCAATCGTGCCGCCATTCGCTTCACCACACTGAATTTTCTGTGCATGGACATGGAGGATTTTCGAGACATTACCGCACATCCGGATCGAATTCGTCAGGACGTGTCGCGTTCACCCGGTGGTGACAGCAACATCTTTTTGAATGATTGCCTGAGCTGTCACGCCGGGCTGGACGGACTGGGCGGCGCATTCGCTTATTACGATTTCGACGAGGATCTGCAACAGTTGGTTTACACCGATGGTTCGGTGCAACCGAAGTTCCTAAACGATGCAGGCACGTTTCGCTTTGGTTATGCGACGGCCGAGGATACGTGGATTAACTACTGGCGCACCGGGCCGAACGAATTCGTTGGTTGGAATGGTCCGGGGTCTGGGGCCGGAACCGGGGCGAAGAGCCTCGGAATGGAGCTCGCGCAGACTCGTCAGTTCGCGGAGTGCCAAGTCAAGAAAGCCTTTGAAAAAGTTTGCTACCGCAGACCCAACGGCGCAGCCGACGAGTTGGCCATCGAAACCATAGCAACGAGCTTTGAGGCCAACAACCGCAGCATGAAGCAAGTGTTCGCCGAGACCGCCTCGTACTGCATGGGCAACTGACGACACCGGCCATAAAACCCGACTCGCTTACCGCATTTAAGGAGAAAGGCAGTGATCCCAAGAGAAATGATGTCTTCCGGCTGGTGGGGTTCGCGTCAACCGACACGCGCACTAAGATGGTTGCTCATCATTGCAATCGTGATAGCGATTGCCGGCTGCGTAAGAAGCGAAGAGTCAGTGGCTGGTTCCACGAACACGGGCGGGACACCAAGCGACCCGCCGCCGGCACCGCCTCCACCTCCGCCACCGGCCCCACCTCCGGTTACGGAGCAGTCGGTTTTTGAAGCAACGCTATACCCATTGCTAATCGAACCGGCGAATTTCTGCGTCGGTTGTCATGCCGCGATACAAGAACCGACGTTCGCGGCTGCGGACCCAACGGACGCGTACAACGCGATCGTCAGTCAACAAAAAGTCAACCTGATGAACCCAGAGTTGTCACGGGTTTATTTGCGGCCGAAAGATGATCGGCACAACTGCGGCGGCGACATGAACTGCGATCTAATTGCCGCTGCATTCCTGACTGCGATTCAAGATTGGGCTAACCAGGCATCGTCAGGGACGCCACCACCGACTTCCGGTCAACCGGTTGTCAGCATTGCGACAAACTTTAGCGAGACAATCGAAGGTGGTGCCGCCCGAGCGGACGCGAACGCAATCGCGTTGTTCTCGTTCTCTGAAGGGGCCGGTACCGTGACGATGGACACAAGTGGTGTGGGCGCGCCCATTGCTTTGCAAATTGAAGGCATGGAATGGGTAGAGGGCGGTGGTCTGCGCAACGTATCGGGCAAGGCGCAAGCCAACGAGGCCGATAGTCGCAAGCTGTTCGACATGATTACGCCGGTGAATGAGTACACCGTCGAAGCGTGGGTGATTCCGGACAATACGGCGCAGGACGGGCCGGCGCGGATTGTTAGCTACTCACTAGACACGGCCGTGCGCAATTTCACAATGGGCCAGAACGCCATCTACTACCAGCTCAGAAATCGCAGCGCTGCGACGGGTGTCAATGGCACGCCAGCACTGGAAGCGCTGGATCCACAGGTCGGCACGAACCTGCAGCACGTCGCTATGACGTTCGATGCGGTGACAGGTCGAAAGGTCTATATCAATGGCCAACTCAGTATCGAAGAGAATCTAAACACCGACACGCTCGACTGGCTGGATACCCAGATGCTGGTTCTCGGTAACGAGGTGACAAACGATCGACTCTGGCAGGGCGTGATCAAACTTGTCGCGATACATAACAAGGCGCTGACTGGTGCCGAGATTCAGCAAAATTTCGATGCGGGAACCGGCAATCTGGTCACGATGCGGTTCGATGTATCCGCCGTCGTTGGACAGACGGCATACGTGGACTTCCAAGTGTCGCAAATCGACCCGGCAGGCTACATGTTCGCCAAGCCGGTATACGTTAGTGACGCAAGCGGCGTCGCCGTCAAGAACATCCGTATCGGCGTAAACGGTGCCGTACCCGTAGCGGCACAGCCGTTCCGTCGCATCGATACTGTTGTGACGGCTACCGGTACTGAACTATCGCCACTCGGTGCGATTATTCCCGTGGCGCTCGGGCCCGACAACGACCAGTTTCATCTGGAGTTCGAGGTACTCGCCGGACAGACCGGACTAGCCGAACCGGTCGTACCGTCGATACCGCCACCCGCGGTGCCGGATGAACTGGAGCCGGAACTCGGGCTACGCACGTTTGCGCAGATCAACGACACGATGTCGACGCTGACTGGCATCGATGCAAATCAGAATGCGGTGTTGTCACGCTATAACGAACTGCTTGGTTCTTTGCCGGCAACCTATGACCTGCTGAGTTTTGCTGCCGCACATCAAATCGCGATTCAGCGTCTCGCAGTCACCTATTGCGGTGCAGTCGTCGGCGATGTCAACAGCTGCGACGCGCTGTTCGGCGCGTGTTCGATCGACGGTGCCGCCAAGGACCAGGTCGGGAACACACTCTATGACAGCTTTATCGGCGACAACATCGTCAACCAGCCTGATCGTGTCGACGTCACCAACGAGATTGTCAGCGTCATCGATGACCTTGGTTGTGCGGCCGGCTGTAACGGCGCAACGGCGGAATTGGCGCTACAAGCGAGCTGCGCAGCTGTGCTGTCCAGCGCAGCGCTAACTGTGAACTGAATACAAAGTAGAGGATATAGTGATGGCCAAGTACAGGGATCAACTCCGACGTACGGAAAGCACGCGCCGCCGTCTCGAGCAACGGATTGAGGAGTCGTGTCGAAAAAGCGGACACGCTCGGCCGAGAACGCGCAGGGAATTTCTCAATCAGGGCCTGATCGCCGGCGTCGGTACGGTATTCTTGCCGAGCATTGCGACCATCCTGGCACGCGAAGCGAACGCCCAGGCAGCGGCCTGTGTCATCGACAACGGTGGTTTGCTTGGTGCCGGCAAAATCCCGTTTCTAGCGTTTGATCAAGGTGGTGGCGCCAATATTGCAGGCTCCAATGTGATGGTCGGTGGTATGGGTGGACAAGAAGACTTTCTCGACGCGGCCGGCTACGCAAAATTGGGACTTCCCAACGCAATCATTCCGCAGAACGTCGGTGTCGATCGTACGTTCGGGCTCGCGATGCATCCAAACAGCGCTTTGTTGCGCGGCATGCTGGATAAAACGAGCGTAGCGACGCGACTCAATACCAATGGCTGCGTCATACCCGCGCGCTCCGAAAATGACACGGACAACAACCCCCACAATCCGGTTTACGGCATCGCACGGGCGGGTGCAAATGGCGAGTTCGCCGCCACTATTGGTACGCGCAACTCGGAGTCGGGCGGCCGGTCTCGCGCACCCGATGCGATGATTCAGGCTGAACTTCGGCCGGTCAAGGTAAGCAATCGAGACGAGGCGATCGGGCTCGGCGGTGGTGAGGATGACGGCTTCCCGGACGGCCGGGTTGCCGCTGCGAGTGCTGTTCTCAGCGCTCTGAAACTTGGCAAGATTAACGAACAACAGGCGACGGAAGAGCTTCTGCAGTGTGGTTACGACAAAGCCGAAGCGACGTTTAACACGCTAGTCACTCCGCAAGACCTCGATCCTGACGCAGATCTGGCGCTGCAGGCGATCTTTCCGAACGGTGAGTTAAACGACGGTAACTATCGTAAAGCGGCTGCCGCAATGAAAGTTGTCGTCAATGGCTACGGCGGCGCCGGCACGATTGAATACGGTGGACGTGATTATCACCAGGACCCGCGCCCTGAAACCGATGGCAAGGATTTTATTGTTGGTCAGGTGATCGGCGCATCGCTCGAATACGCGGCGCAACTCAATAAGCCGCTGATGATTTACAGTTTTAGTGATGGCGCTGTATCCGCGGACGACAGGGAAGAAGACGATGGCAACGGCACGACGAAATTTCGCTGGCGCTCCGACAATTCACAAACTGCCGCCAGCTTTATTCTTGTCTTTAATCCTAACGGCCAACCGGTATTGCGTAACGGTGCCGCTTCGCAACAGCTAGGCTATTTCAGACCTAGCGGCAACGTGGAAACAGCTTCCAGTCCATTCGCGAACAGCGTTGATGCACTGGCAGAGATGGTGGTGTTGAACTACCTCGGCCTACACGGCGAGGAGGCAATGTTCAATGTGGTCCTGGACAATCCAGGCCTTGGTTCCGCCGCCGCTGCAGCGCCATACATTGCTTTCCAAGCAATCGTCTAGTGCCTAACGGTAGCGTCACCGTTAGCCGCCAGTCGTCTGCGCGGGACACGCGCAGCATTATCGCAGCACTTGATCATTTGCTCGCCTGTCCGGCGTGCAGAGCCGGTGAGGTATCGTTCTCGGAACGTCTCAAAGTACTGTCTTGTAATCAGTGCAACAGAGGATTTCCAGTATTTCAGTGCGGCAAGAAACAGATACCGTGGTTATTCACGGATCCGACGACAACGCGACTGGAGTGGAAGGCGCGGTATCACGGTATCTTGCACGAAAACTCGATGGAACTTGAACGTCTGCGTCAAGCGCGTGACGAGGGTCGCTGTAGCAAGGTAGGTCGTCGGCGGATTGCCGATTTGTTGCAGGCACGCGAAAGTCACCGTAATCAGATTAGCGAAATTCTTGCGCCACTGGAGCTGGACAATATCGACTGGCCGGCCGATTCAGCAAGTTTGCTGCAGGGCAAGTTGCCACGGTCGCAGGGTTTATCGAGTTACATAAACAACATATTCCGCGACTGGGCTTGGAATAACGGCGAAAATGACGCGATGTTTGCTGCCGTTGAAAACGTCCTGAGCGCGGTACGGAAAAAATCCCTCGGCTCCGTGCTGACCTTGGGCGCGGGCGCCTGCCGTCTGCCGTACGAGATTCATCGGCGTTACTCGCCCGAGCTGTCAGTCGCTCTCGATTTCAACCCGCTGCTATTGCAAATCGCCGCTCATGTCATGCAAGGAAACACGATTCCCTTATACGAGTTTCCGTTAGCACCGCTCAACGCCGCTTCATTCGCAGTTCTTCAAGAACTCTCTGCGCCGGAAATTCTGGCAAACGACAACTTTCATTTCTTGCTTGCCGACGCCTCAAATCCGCCGTTCAGAGACGGATGCTTCGATACCGTCGTAACACCGTGGCTTATCGATATCATTCCGCAGGACTTAAAAACGTTTATTCCACAGGTCAACCGCTGTCTGACAGAAGGTGGCGTATGGATCAACACCGGTTCGCTGGCGTTTTTTCACGAGAACGAGTCCTGGCGCTACAGCGAAGAGGAGGTGTTGGAGCTCCTTGAACAAAACGGTTTCGACGTTGTTAGCGCCGAGAGACAAACAGTTCCGTACCTGCAGTCGCCGCACAGCGGCTACGGGCGTGCGGAGAAGATTTTCAGTTTTTCTGCGCGCAAGATCGATACTGTCGACGTTCCACCGGCGCGCGCCTACCTGCCGGGTTGGATACTCAATACGACACTACCGGTGCCGTCGTCGACGGAAGCGGCGGTCAGCTCATCACATTATCTTTTGAAAGCACAAGTGTTGGCGACGATTGATGGCAAACGCACGATCAAGCAGATTGGCCGAATTCTTGCCAGGCAATACGGTCTCGGACAACGCGAGACTATTCACGCCGTACAGCGGATTCTTATTGACGCCTGGGAACAGTCCGGATCTGGCGATACTGGCAAGGATTTATAGGACCGGGTCGTAGTTACTCGCGTAACGCTACGGTGTAATTAATCGTATTTCTCGTCCTTGGCACGTCGGCCGGGAGAATTACTGTCGCGGTTATCTGATTCACAATACTGACTGGCCATGTCATAAGCGACGTCTGATGCGCGCCTGATGTCTGCACGACGGTCATCGTGTAATTCGTAGGTGCATTGACAGCTATGCGCGTCGCAGCCATCCAGCGGCAGTTTTGGAACCTCATGACTGAGGAATCGCTTGCCGAGCAGGGTCTGTACCGCCTGGCAACATTCTTCATTGGCCGCCTTCACTTGAACACTGCGGTACCTGCTGCGATCAATGGTGAGCGTATTTGACGCTGGATTCGTTTGCGTGGATTGTTTCCCGGTCAGAGCCGCAAGAAGTCCCATTGGTTATATCCTCCTGAATTCACAAGCAATTTAGCACGTGGACAGGCGGAAATCGTTCGACTGGATCTCAACAAAAAGCGGAACCGATTCACGAAATTCGTGTGGACTGGACATATTTTGACGTCGCTCGGCCCGAAAACATGGCCCAGCACCTGGATCAGTCCGGGAATCAACTCTCAGCGCTCGTCAAAACACTCCGGGCACAGAGCACGAATTTCGTCGTCATTGCCGGTTAGCTGCCACCGAATCAACGACACCGGGATGACACCTACTTTGTTGACTTCGTCATAAAAGTCATAAAGGCGGAAGTCCGTATCGCCGATTTGTTTCGAGCGCTCGGCAAGTAGTTTTTCGATTAGGTATTTGCCGGTTACGTAACTCGAGCCGTAACCGGGCTGACGCATGTATAGGTGTTGTTCGAATGCCAGCAGATCGAGATCTTTGCGCATCCATCCGCGCGGCGTCCAACTGACATGAAACTCGGCCGCTTCTTGCATCGAAAAGTCGTTGGCGTGTGCGTAAAGAGAGCCGAGCCCGCGGGCCGCACGCTGTGCGAGCATGACGTAGACGATTTCGCGAACGTGCGGATTGTCGTCATAGAGCCCGGACAGCAGCATCATTTCCTCAACGCCGGTTGCCATGCCCTCGGCACGGCTGTCCCAGATGTTGTACAGCAATGCGCCGCGCCGCACCGGGCTCTCGTGCGGTTCCTCTTTAATCTGGGCTAGGTCAAAGTAGTGATAGAAATGAGTCCATAATGTCGTCGGCTCGAAATGCACGGCGGTCCAGAAAAAATTCCGGGTTTCCTTCGGTACAAATGTACCGATACGTTCCCGCAATGCCTGATCGTAGTACTCGGGCACCGGTAGAATGTCCTGTTCGTCTAGCCAGCGTATGTACTTCGTAACCGATTCGTTGGCACGACGGTCGTATTCCTCTTCGCTCTCAATCGACACAAGCGGCGGAAGGTTTCGATTCCGATGCTCTTCGAGTCGCAGTGACGCCCAGGCGCGATCGAGCTCACGCCTTAACAAGGTAACTTCTTCTTCCCAGGTGAGGGGCACATAATGGACGTTTCGAAGTTGCCACGTATAGTCGTCGATGCCGATACCAGACGGGCCGGTTTTCGACGGCGCTTGTTCTTCAAGCCAGTCAGCGAATGACGACGTCGCTGTTTTCGCCGCGCTGATCGCCTTGGTGAGCTCGTTGCTGGCGCTATCGCCTGCAAGCTCAACGATAGTGTCGAGGTTGTCATGCTGGTTGCGAATGTTCTTGATGCCGGCGACCCACAGGTCACGCGCATTGCCCGTGAGATTCCCGCGGGCTTGCTTGAGCAGAGGAGGAATCGTCTGCAAGTCGGCAATAAGGCGAGCCTCCTTAGCTGCGGACAGCGGGAATTCATAGGTCCAAAGTTCGAGAATTGCATGGTGTATCGGTCCTTCATGAGCTGGCGTATCACTCTCGAACGTCCATACGGATTCATAAAAGGCCGGATCACGCACGGACGGTCTAAGCACGCGGAAATTGAAATCGAAACCATTCATCTCGGCGCGAACGAGGTGCCAGTCGACTTGTTGCGCGATCGGCCAGTCACGAGGATCAATGGCGTACAGGCGGGCCTGATAGTCTTTCAGCTGTGCATGCGCGGCCGCAAAGCGCTCGGCGGTATAATCTGGCGCGCCATCGAGCATTGGTGGCCGCTCAAACTCGCGCCAATCCGCAAACAGTGATAGTAACTCCCTGTATCCGTCGGAGCTTTTTATGTCTTCGGCATTACCAACGTTGAAGCCGACAAGCGCGGCGGCAGCGATCACTAGTCCGCGCAGTTTGCGCGACACAGGGTTGACCTGCGGCATGAGAGTTCTCCAGATTATTGTGCTTTGACTATTCGAGTATAGCGACTAAACGATATTAGTTGCCCGATCTCGTCCGTAGACTTATATCTCCGATACCTTCAATTTCGGCAAACGCGCTTTTTTCTTACGCTGGTGTTTTTGCATGCGGCGGAGAATGTCGTCCAACATGCGAATCGCGGCCAAAATAAACGGGCCTTTGTTTAGCATTACGCAGTCCGCGCGCTGCGACATAGCCGCATCGCTAATCTCGGCGCGGGTCGGCAGGCCTTTTTTGGCTTCGTCTTCGAGCACTTGCGTTGCCCAGATCACTGGCATATGTGCGGCCTCGCAGAGCCACAGTATTTCTTCTTGGATAACAGCGAGTTGTACCCAACCACACTCAACTGCGAGGTCACCGCGCGCGATCATGATACCGGCAGGATAGTGGCACATCGCCGCAAGCATAATTCTCGGCAGGTTTCTAAACGCCATTTTTGTTTCAATTTTCAGGATGACGCCCAGACCACTGTCCGGATAATTGCCCAGTTCATCCTGTAACTCCAAGACTTCCGCGGGCTCTCGCACAAAGGACATGCCGACCGCATCCGCATGTTGTGCAACAAAATCCAGGTCGCGTTTGTCCGTTTTCGATAGCCCCCCTGCGCGCAGGTCGCTTTGTGGAAAGTTGATACTGCGATTGCTTCGAAGGCGGCTGCCCGTTGCTTTGGCGTGTGTAATGCGCACGACAAGGCCGTCATCCGTTGTCGATTCGATCGTTCCTTCGATCTTGCCGTCGTTAAGCAGTACAGGGTCGCCAACCGAAACCCGCTCGACAAGCTCCGCAGGAATGCAACGAACATGGGCCGACTTGGTGACCTTGCCATCTTTGTCGATCGTGGCGGCCGCACCAAGAGCTTCGCTCGCATCAAGCAGTAGCGTGTCGTTGACATGCAATACGATCGGTTGCTCAGTCGCTGGTAGCTCGCCAACCAGAAAGCTTTTCTTCTCACGTAGCTCATGCTTAATCAGAGTCAGTCTTGTGCCAGTCACAACAAAGGCTGTCTTGTACAATTCGACAACGATTTCGTTTCCGTCCTTGCCAACAACGTGCAGCTTTCGTTTTCTACCGCGCGTGTCCCTGAAGCGAATAACGTCCCCGACGTCGGCGCTGTCAACGCATTCCTGCGGAACCGGCACGGCGTTGGCTTTCCGGTCGTGTTGGAAATCGTACTCAGCGATACAGCGAATACGCTTTGCGGCGGTCACTCGGCCAAGCGCATCGCGCTTAGGGCGCAATCGCAGCACTTTGGGCCCGGGCTCTAATGGCCCTGTCCTGATTTTCGATCCGGCGAGGTCCATAACGATTCGACACTCCTGAGAGAGCTCTTCTCTGGCTCGCCCGATGTTGTCGATCATCATTCGCCAGTCCTCTCGCGCGTCGTGCGCACAATTAATTCGTGCGATGTTCATGCCAGTCGAGATCAAATCTCGCACAAGTGCGTAATCGGCGCTGGCTTCTGTTGGCAGCGTGACCATGATCAATACGCTGCGGTCCTCGGCGCGCTTTCCAAGCAGGTCCTTCGTGTGTGTCGCATTGAGCTCATCGGCGCGCGCCAGTAGCGGCTCGGGTGGCGGAGTCCCGTGATCGGAGCTTGAAATTCCGCGCAGCGCGCGCTCCACGGCGCGAATAGATGGCAGGACATGTTGCTCTGCTCTACCAAGCGACGATAGGCCTAGTGCGCTGAGTTGATCTTGCAAATCACGAATATCAAATTGGCGCAACGCGATGTAGTGAAGCAAGTTTCGCGCGCTGTCGGAGAAATTCGGATGTACTTGCGAAAGTTCCGTCGCGTATTTTTTCTCAAGCTTTTCGGCCCGTTTCAGAATCGCGGCGAGGGTTTCGCATAGTGCTTCGATATCTATCGTCACGCGAGTTCTCCAGCGCGCAAGTAATTATGGCGACAATCGCTCGATAGTCCAATTACTGTCGTCAGCAAGTGAGTATAGAAAGCGATCATGTAGCCGATTTCTACGTCCTTGCCAGAATTCGAGTTCGTGAGGACTTACTCGGTAGCCGCCCCAAAAAGACGGCAGCGGTACTTCCTTGTTGGCGAATTTTCGCTTCATCTCATCGAATTTTGCTTCGAGTATGGAGCGAGACGTAATGACGCTGCTCTGCATCGACACCCACGCGCCGATCTGGCTGCCACGTGGTCGAGTAATGAAATAGCGCAGCGTCTCTTTCCCTGGAATCTTCACTGCGGCGCCACGTATTGATACCTGGCGGGCGAGAGTCGGCCAGAAAAACAGCAACGAGACATTCGCGTTAGCGGCAATCTGCGCCGCCTTGTTGCTGGAAAGATTGCTAAAAAAGACGAAACCGTTCGCATCGAAATACTTCAGTAAAACGGTACGGCTGGCCGGCCGGCCCGCGTCATCGACAGTCGCGAGGCTCATGGCATTCGGGTCCAACTCGTCCGCATCACACGCAGCACGAAACCAGTCTTCGAATTGCCGTATCGGATCGTCGTTCAGATCTTCGCGTTCGAGCGTCGAGCCGATGCAGGAGCGCCGCAGCGAGGACACGTTCATGCCAATTCCGTTGCCTGAGCCTTTGTCATTCGGTTCGGTCATAGTCTAGAGTTTATCTGCCTTTTGCGGCTCTGCCATGTCAGGGCACTAGGTAGTTTCTCTGATTATGCGATATCGTCCGACGTGCAATAAGTGGGCGATGGATACGCAGGTTCAAGATATCCTCGACCAGATCGACGATACGCTGCGCGCCCGACTGCTGACGCTGCGGCGTTGGTTGCACCAGCATCCGGAGCTGTCGTTTCACGAAGTCGAAACCGCCATTCGTATTAGTGACGAGCTTGAGCATCTCGGTATTCCAACATCATATGAAGGCGAAGGACACGCGCTAATAGCGCGTATCGATGGCCGGGATCCGACGCGGCAAGCTATCGCGCTGCGCGCAGAAATGGACGCATTGCCCGGCGACGAAACGACCGGGGCACCATATGCATCTGTTTACCCGGGTCGCATGCATGCGTGCGGACATGGCGCTCATATGGCGATGCTGATTGGCGCCGCCAGTCTACTGAATGAGAATCCTCCGCCTGGTCCGGTGCAGCTGGTGTTTCAGCCCGCCGAGGAATTGGGCGGTGGCGCTCGAATTGCGATCGAGGACGGCGCGCTCGACGATGTCGCTGCGATTTTTGCGGGCCACGTGACGCACGAATACGAGACCGGAAAGATCATGATTCGAGATGGCCCGGTCACCGCACAATCTGATCGATTTACCGTACGTGTGCGCGGCAAGGGTGGACACGGTGCCCGTCCTCATGAAGCGGTGGATGCGGTAGTAATTAGCGGCTTCCTGATCGCCGCGCTGCAAACACTGGTCTCACGGGAAATCAACCCGTTGCATCCCTCGGTCGTTACGATTGGCAAGGTCAGTGCGGGCTCGGCTGCTAATGTCATTGCGGAGCAGGCAGAAATGTATGGCTCGATACGCACATTGAATAACGAGGTGCGGGCGAACATTCACAAAGGATTAAAGCGCATGATCGCTGCGACGGCTGAATTGCACAGCGCTGAGATCAATATCGACATCGAAGAAGGTTATCCGCCTGTCATCAACGAACCAGTAACGGTGTCAGTTGCTCGAGAGGCGGCTGCAGATATTGTCGGGGAGAGTGCCGTTGTGGCGGCAGAGTTTCCGAGCATGGGATCGGAAGACTTTTCTTACTACCAGGAAAAAGTTCGCGGTTGCTTTGTGCGTTTCGGTGCACGGCACCCAGATTGGGAGCCGATCCCGTTGCACAGCCCAGCGTTCGATGTTGACGAACGGGTCCTCGGAATTGGCACAAGGTTTTTCGACAGGCTGGCGCGCGTCGGTCATGCACACATGAATCGGCTTTCTAATGGACTTTGAGCCATCAGCTGGGCCGACAGTTGGCGTCGAGTGGGAACTGCAACTGCTGGATCCGATAACGCTCGATCTGGTTGACGGCATCATGCCGTTGATGGAGTTTTTCCCGCGCGCTGAAAGGGTCAAGCCCGAGTACATTCAGTCTTGTGTGGAATTGACGACGCGAGTCTGCAACGACAGCGCTGAAGCGATCGCCGACATCAGTGGCACGCTGACGAAAGCACTGCAGCGTTGCAAAGAACTGGAGATGGGACTATGCGGAGCCGGCACGCATCCGTTCTGCCGCAGGCTGGCCCTGATTACGCCGTTACCTCGTTACAAGCGTATCGCCGCTAACACCGGCATCCTTTCGCACACGCAGATTACGTTCAGCACGCACGTGCACGTCGGCATGAGCTCCGGCGATGAGGCCATGCATGCAATGTCGCTGTTGATTCCTGCGGTTCCAGTCTTCATCGCGATGTCCGCAAATTCGCCATTTTGGCGTGGCCACGAAACGGGCCATGCGGCCTATCGACACCGCATACTTGCGGCGGCGCCCAACTACGGTTTGCCCGAGCGTTTTGCCGACTGGCAGCAATTCAAGCGCTTCATCGGCGCCGCTGAGCGGTGCGGGATGATTGAGACCTTCAAGGATATTCATTGGGACATACGGCCACACCCAGACTTTGGCACTCTGGAGTTGCGTACCATGGATTCCGTGTCTGATAGCAAGCGCTTGCTTGCGTTGGTTGCGTTCGTGCGCTCACTAGTGCTCCGTCTCGCCAATACATCAGTTGCCGAAGCCGCTACGCTATTACCGTTGAATTTGCCGCGGTGGGCAGAGAAACAGAATCGCTATCGCGCGGCACACAGTGGGCTCGACGCAGAGTTCATCGTTAACGCGAGCGGTGAGCACCGTCCACTTCGCGATCTCGCTGCCGATTTGATCGATTTCAGCCGCGCGACTGCCGCGCAATACGGCGAGACGACCGGCCTCGCGCTGGCCAGTGAGCTGCTGACGCAAAAGCCCGACTATCAGCGACAGCGTGAGGCGTTTGACCGGGCCAAGCTTTTGCCCAACGTGGTTTCGGAGCTACAATGCGAGTTGCTGGATGGCTGCGCGGAAATGGACAAACTACATCCAAATGTCGCGTTGCAAAATAACGTCGGATAGGCGGCGAATCGCGATAACCAGCGCCGCATTGCGAAGCGTTGGCTCGCCGCGATCCTTTTTCTGTTGCAATAGCCGCCATTGAGCGACCAGCGAGTCAACCGCTGCGTTCATTCTGAGTTGTAGCCGATTCTCGACCTTTTCGAGCTGCCACTGTTGATTTTCCAAATTCTGCACCCACTCGAAGTAACTAACGGCAACACCGCCGGCGTTCGCGACGATGTCCGGCAATACGGTAACGTTCCTTTTCTGCAAAATGTCGTCTGCTTCGGGCGTTAGCGGCCCATTCGCCGCTTCGACAATAAGCGTTGCTTTGACATCGGCCGCGTTTCCGGCATGTATTTGGCATTCGAGCGCCGCCGGTATCAGGATGTCGCAATCGAACGCCAGCAGGTCATCATTGGTAATCGTTACGGTTTCCGGTAAGCCGACAACGCTGCCACATTCTTTCTTATGCGCGATCACTGTATTCGGTTGCAATCCCTGCTCGTTCGCGACCCCGCCGTGGGAATCCGTTATGGCCACGATGCGCGCGCCGGCTTCGTGGAATAAAGACATGGAAGTACTGCCAACGTTGCCGACGCCTTGAATCGCAACGCGGGCGCCGGCGACGTCGCTCAAGTTTTCAACGATACCGTGCTCGAGTAGCCGCTGCGTCGCATTGAGGCAGCCGCGCCCTGTTGCAGCATCGCGTCCGACTGAGCCACCTAGTTCCAGCGGTTTGCCGGTAACGACGGCGCGATTGTTTTGTCCAGGGTGCAAGATGTCGAAGGTGTCGTAGATCCATGCCATCGTCTGTTCGTCGGTATACATATCCGGCGCCGGAATGTCCGTGTGCGGTCCGATAGCGTCACCGAGTTCGATGACGAAGCGCCGTGTGATACGCCGCAACTCTGCACGGCTAAGCTCTTTCGGGTTGCAGACCACGCCACCTTTGGCGCCACCGAACGGTACGTCGATGATTGCAGTCTTCCATGTCATAAGTGCGGCTAATGCCGACACCTCGCTTTCTGTCACGTTAGGGTGGTAACGAATACCTCCTTTACCCGGCCCTCGCGCACGATTATGCAACACCCGAAAGCCATGAAACGTTTGCACTGACTCGTCGTCCATCGTGATCGAAAAGCGAACGTGCACGGTCCGCTTCGGGTTGACGAAATAGGCGATGAGGCCGGCTTTGACGTCGTCAATCCAGGTTAGTGCGCGGTCGAATTGCTGTTGCGCGACGATATTCAGGTCGAGATTTTCTTCGTCCGAAGTTTGCTTGTTCATGCCGATTCTCACGCTAGGGTGCACAGAGTTTTACAACATGATGGCACCAAGACCTGGCCACGGCGCTACGTAGAATCGCGTATATATCAGGACATTCCCTGACAAAAATCGCGATGACGATCTGCTACGGTTTGCACTGGGAGGATGCGACGCATGAGCCAGGTACAACAACAAGACAGCCGCAAAACTTTGCAGAATGCGCTGGGGAAGGCCCTCGGCTCATTCAATCCGGACGAGCGATCGCCGCATCCGGTCAATGCTCAAAAGGCGGTCCATATTGCGCGCTTGCTGCAGCGACGCGCCGCAGAGCTGCAGACACCGCAGGAAAAGAAGCAGCAGCGTGAGCTCGAACGGATGATTCAAAATCCGCACGACAAGGCCACGATGATCCAGATGACCGATCAGACGTTTCGGTCGACGCGCCCGGCGCGTGCGGTGGACCAGTTGACGCATATCTTGGATGTGCAGGGGGTACCGCGATTCTTCAGTCGTATCGATCAAACCTTGCTCCGCGGGTTTCAGTCATTCGGTAGTTATCTGCCGGGCGTCGCCGTGCCACTCATCAAGGACAAGATGCGAGCGGAGACCGCTAATGTGATTCTTCCGGCCGAAGAAGAGATCCTAAACGCGCATCTGGCCGCGCGCCGAGACGCGGGTCTGCGCATGAACGTCAATCTTCTCGGCGAGGCCTTGTTGGGCGAAGATGAGGCCCAGCGACGTCTCGAAAACTACCTTCAGGCGCTGCAAAACCCGGAGGTCGAGAGTATCTCGGTCAAAGTTTCTACGATCTATTCTCAGATATCCTCGCTAGCATTCGAGCATACGGTGGCCGTACTTTGCGATCGCCTCGAAATTCTGTTCCGGGAAGCCGCAAGAATGAAGTACACCCGGGCGGACGGTTCAGAAGTGAGCAAGTTCGTTTACCTCGATATGGAGGAATACCGCGACATGGCGGTCACGTCAGAGGTGTTCATGCGGACGCTCGAACGCAATGGTCTCGAAAACGCCCGCGGCGGCATCGCGCTTCAGGCCTACATTCCGGATTCGTATGCCACGCAAAAGCGGCTTAACGCCTGGGCACGCAAGCGTGTTGAGGCAGGCGGCGCACGGATCACCGTGCGTATCGTCAAAGGCGCCAACATGGAGAGCGAACGGGTCGAGGCGTCTACTCGAGGTTGGCCACAGGCACCGTACAAGAACAAGATGTCCACAGACGCCAACTTCAAACGCATGCTGCATGAAGCGATACGTCCAGAAAATATTGCAGCTGTAAATATCGGTATCGCCTCGCACAATCTTTTCGAATTGGCCTATGCGCTGGTATTGGCCGTCGAGAACAACTGTCTCGACAAAATGCAGTTCGAAATGCTCGAGGGTATGGCGAATCATATGCGTCGAGCGCTTTTCGAACTGACCGATAACTTCGTGCTGTATGCGCCGTCAACCCGACGAGAGGACTTCATTTACGCGATCGGTTATCTGGTTCGAAGACTCGATGAAAACACCGGCCCCGATAATTTCCTGCGCCATGCGTTCAAACTCGATCCGGACGACAAAGAGTGGGGGCGGCTGCAGGATCAGTTCCTCGCGTCATTCGACGCAATTGAACACACACCGGCCGGGCCACGGCGAACGCAGGACAGGCGACAGCCCGCCGATACGACCACAAAAAGCGCCATTGACCAAGCCGGGTTTGTCAACGAGGCGGATACGGATTTCGCGCTACCTCAAAATGTCGCGTGGGCCGAGCAAATTCTCGACAACTGGCGGGATCGTTGCGGCGATAAGGCCGCCGTCGTTCCGCTCGTCATCGACGGTGAGGAGCTATCGTCCAAGCGTGTGGAGCGGGAGTCCTATGATCCATCACGGCCCGGCGTCGTGGTCGCGCGTTATCACCTCGCTAGCGAAGACGATGTGGATCGAGCCGCTGCCATTGCACGGCTGGACCCGAGTGGCTGGCGGCAGCTGTCTGCAGCGGCGAGGTCTGACGTTCTTGGCGAGGTAGCCAACGAGATCCGTGCAGCGCGCGCCGATCTGATGGGCGCGGCGCTGGCCGAAGGTGGCAAGACGTTTCCACAGTCCGATCCGGAGGTGTCCGAGGCGATCGATTTTTGCGACTTCTACCGCAAAAGCGCAGTGGCACTTGCAGACATTGACAGTCTCGAGGCGCAGGGTCGTGGTGTCGTCGCTGTCATCTCACCATGGAATTTTCCAATCGCAATTCCATGCGGTGGAGTTGCCGCAGCTTTGGCTGCCGGCAATTGTGTGATCCTCAAACCGGCATCGGACACGGCGTTGGTGGCGTACTTGCTGTGCGAATGCTTCTGGCGCGCTGGTGTGCCGCGCGATGCGTTGCAGTTTGTTCCCTGCGACGGCGCAACCGTCGGCTCGAGGCTTGCCTGTCACGACGATGTGGATATCGTCATTCTTACCGGCGGTACGGAGACTGCGCTAAGAATGCTGCGAGATAAACCCGCAATTGGTTTGCTCGCAGAAACGGGTGGTAAGAACGCGACGATTGTCAGCGCACTTTCAGACCGCGATCTGGCGATTAGTCACGCTCTGCAGTCCGCTTTTGGCCATAGCGGACAAAAATGCTCGGCGACATCGCTGCTGATACTCGAGGAAGAAGTCTACGAGGACGAGAAATTCAAACGCGCGCTTTGTGACGCTGTAAAAAGCATTCCGGTCGGTTCTGCCTGGGAGTTGCACAACGATATGGGGCCATTGATCCGGCCGCCGAGCGGTGTATTAGAGCGAGGAATCAAGGAACTCGAGAGCGACGAGAGCTGGGCAGTGATGCCGAGCAAGCTCGACGACAATCCAAACCTGTATTCACCGGGTGTCAAATGGAACGTGCAGCCGGGCAGTTTTACTCATTTGACGGAGCTCTTTGGGCCGGTGCTCGGCGTCATGAAGGCGCGCAAGCTCGATGAGGCCATCGATCTAGTGAACCAGACGGGATACGGACTGACATCCGGGCTGGAAAGTCTCGACGATCGCGAGCAAAGGCATTGGCGGGATTGTATCAGCGCGGGGAACCTCTACATCAATCGCGTTACGACCGGTGCGGTCGTGCTGCGACAGCCGTTTGGCGGCATGGGCAAGTCGGCATTCGGACCTGGCATCAAGGCTGGTGGGCCGAATTATGTCGCTCAATTAATGGACTTCAAGCAGCGCAACACTGTCCGGGGTAGCGAAACGATAGACAACGAAAAACTCGCGGACCTATACGCTTATCTGATGAGCAAGGACGATTTCATGACATCTCACACGAATGCCGACGACATAAGCAACATCTGTGCCGCGATTCGAAGTTACGACCTTGCTGTCACCGAGGAGTTTGGAAAAGTACATGATGATTTCCGATTGATTGGACAAGACAACCTGCGACGATATGTTCCGATTCCGGAGTTGCGCCTTCGCGTGCATCCCGATGATACGGCATTCGATATTTTCGCCAGAGTTAGTGCCGCAAGAGCAGCCGGCTGTCGAATCACGGTGAGCTATCCCGAAGGTTTCCAGTCGTTGGTGCT
>Ga0224508_10000248_pt1 | contig 55420 bp, 58 predicted proteins | sample SF_Jan12_sed_USG_4_FD_170157 | JGI IMG/M metagenome (GOLD analysis project Ga0224508, IMG submission 170157) | Sediment microbial communities from San Francisco Bay, California, United States - SF_Jan12_sed_USGS_21 | ecosystem: Environmental > Aquatic > Marine > Sediment | place: USA... | reverse complement strand
CACACTATCAGTGCCGTGAGCAACGGCGCTAGCGTCACCGTCAGCCACTTCACCCTTGCGGCGACGTAGTGAGTGCTTGGTGTGATCGCTTCCATCGGGCTTAGTTAGACCTTGTGAGATGTCAGACATGCACACGGAGAACCTTGGGCTCTCCGCCACCATGCAGTTCTAAGCATAGACGCCGGAGAGTCCTTCGCACGGAAGCCCTTACCGAACGATCAGACGGATCGATAACGATGTGAGGCCTTAAGCCTGCGGGTCAGGCGTCGTAAGCTGTTTACTCTGAGTCGCGCGAGGTATATCGCATCGGTTCGAGGGGATAGTTAGGCTGAGTCATCCGCATGGCTTGGCTCCTGCAGCCTTGAGTGCTGTGCCACGTCCATATTCTTCTCGGCCAGCGCTACTGTGAGTGGGCAATTATAGTCGTTCTCTCCGGCATTAGGATTAGCGCCGGCTTTAAGCAAGACCTTCACGACTCCTAACTGTCCCAGACCGGCTGCGTGGTACAGCGGTGTTGACATATTTTCGTCTCTGACGCCAACGGTCGCGCCGTGCATTATCAGTAACCGCGCAACCTCGGACTGCTCGTCGTGTGCTGCGATATGTAGCAGTGTCTGCCCGTAAGCGCCTTTTAAGCCTGGGTCCATCCCTGCGGCCAGGAAGACTTTTATTACCTCAATATGCCCCATCGATACCGCTATTCGCAGCGCAGAAAAGGCGCGCCCTTCTTCCTTGACGACAGCACCGTGATCCAAAAGGAAGCGTACCATCTCCGGTTTGTTTCTTCGGGCAGCCTCTCTTAAGGGTGATCTATGATTCTTATCGATCGCATTGATATCTGCACCCTCCGCCAAGAGTTTCTCGACCCGCTGAACATCGCCTTCTCCTGCCACATGGATCAGTTGGCCATTTTCGTGCTGCGAACAGCCGGCAAGCAGGAGGCAAATGAGCAAGGCTGGGATCGTTTCGTAATTTATCCGACACATTGACTTCGGCCTTTCGAACAGGTCTTATCTAATGGTCAAATACTCGCCATCATTCGACAATCTCAAGCGCCCCTGATGTTGCTCCCACCACTGAAGCCACTGCTCTTTAGTCGTAAAGCTTTGTCCAGTAACGCGCGTCAATATGGTGGTATTGGTTTCAATGCTCTGTCGCGTAGCTCCCGGCTCGAAGAGGAAGGCGATGGCGATCTCTGCGTACTCCAAAAATACCTTTTCTTTTGTCGATCGTTCATCGAACGCCTGACGCGGTATGAAGTAATAGTCACGATCCTGGCCACGCTGGACCGAGACACACACAACGTCGCCGCGCTCCTTTGCCACCCTACCGCTACCAAACACGTAGGAGTACCAATAGCTCTCTGCCGACCCCCTCTGCCAATTCCGACCACAGGGCGTCTGGTCTAGCGCAGTCTCTGGCTTCTCTGGGAAGACGAAACGGATTCTGGATTTAAATGGACTGTTGACAGACAGCTCCAATATTCCATTTGCGCTCTCCTGAAGCGCAATCCCCGGGTGGGTCTCATGAAACCAGTAGATCGAATTGGTTATGCTTGTCCGGCATCCCTCGATATCTAACTCTCGACAATCGATAGCCCGTTGAAACAGGAGCTCCCCTTTCGTCGAATAGACGATCAACTGAAATGGGTTATCGTGCATGATGTTAGAAAGACCAACTACGTATTTTTCATCTGGAGAAAGCCAGATATGCGTCAACGCCGGGACAGCGGTACAAAACAGGCGATCAGATCGCCGGAAAACCTGTAGGATACCTTGATTGCTTGCGGTATGGTCGCACTCGGAAAACTGTTTCACCCCCATCTGAGATCGATACCAATCCCGGCCGTGCGCCCGGGTATGATCGTGAACGACGCGCATCGCTTTCCCACCGTCGCTGATCCGAAGTGATCCCGAGTAGGGCCTGGAGTCCGAGAAGGCGTTCGACGTAAGCCCTGAGACACCAATACAGACGATAACGAGCAGAATTCTTTTGACGAGCTTTGACAGCGTTTCCAAAACCACGGCAACCAAAAAAGCCACAAAAGGTAGTAACGCGACGATCAGCATGAAATAGAATACCCACTGGGCATAACGCCCGTACGCTCGATCCCCCGTCACGGCTGCCAATATCAGCAGAGCCCCCACCACCAAACCAGGGACACCCATAAGGGCCAGAACGAGCTGTTCCGGCTTTGATAGGTAGCGCTTGATTCCCTGCAACATGATCTGACCAAGAATTGCGTTACTCTGTCAGTCTAGTAGAGCGCGAGCCCGGCATCGCGTTACTATCTGAAAAAAAAGGTCTTTGTGATCAGACGGATCCATCCGCCCGACCACACGCTACTATTGTGCTACAAGTAGTCGTATGGACGCACAACCGTTTAACGCAAGATACACCGCAGTCACGTCCTGGGATCGCCTCTACCGCGTTTACTTCCGAGACAGCGAGTTCTATTTCATTCGCATCGGTGGCCAGGGCGGGGTCCACGAAGCCCTCCTTCATCTACTTGGTCCCATTGGCGGGTTCGTCAGTGCGTTTTTGAAAAAACGCGCGGAAGAGAACAAAGCCGAGCTTGCCGATAGGGTGGATCAGTCCCATCCCATACTTCACCTGCGCAAACATCAGCACAACTTCAAACTAAATCCGGCAACAATTCGAGCGAGCAGAATCAAACCCCCTTCTTTCTTGCCTGTTCATGGAACCCAAGTGGGACGTTGGACATTGACACTAAGAGACGGCAAGAAAACGACCTTTCAATTTGAAGATAATGAAGACATGAACGTAGCGGTTGCGTCACTCCCGAGCGTTATTGGCCAAGTTCTTACCGTCGACGTTGAGTGGAATGAAAAAACGAATAAATTTACCAAACGTAGGAGCTAGTTCTAGCCGAGCCGGCACGGCAGGGGTTGCGGCGTCTTCTTGCGTAAGATAATCAATGTCAGTTGCGATATGAAGAAACGTTTAGCCACATTTATGCTGTTAGTTTCTCTTCCTTTGCTGGCCGATGAGGGATGTATTTTTGATCAACAAGAACAAGAAAACGCATATGTGGAGCTGCAAAAAAAATACCCGGGCAGCCGCTATATCAAGGAAGAGTACAAGTTAATAATACCCAAGGATGGACACCAAATAACCTTTAAGAGGGGGGGATGCGTTCACTTTGGCATAACGATCGAACTCCGTATTCCTAGAACCGAAGAATATGAAAATGAAAATATATTCTTCTCGAAGATAGTGGATCTCGTCACGGAGTACGGCCAGGAATTAATAGATCCTAAGAAGTTAGCGAGAACGATTAAGGAAAAAAATGGCAAGAGATTAAACTAGAAGAGGGTGCCTATTATTTCTTATATTTCGAGACGGTTGCTGCATTCGAGGTATATCGCAATCATGATAGAGAAAGTACGACTATAGGTGCTAGTTTCTACCATTAGCAGCTAAAAAAACGCTTGGATCGAAAATGTCCTTTATTGACGTGGCAATTCCCGATCCAGCAATAGGCGGCAGTGAACATGGTTTTGTCCTTTGACCGATAAGGCCAAGGGGGGCTACCGCCACCCACGCGGCCCCTTCCTCAGGTGGCACGCTCATCAGAGGGAACCATTCTAACTTTGTTTATTCCCATTTATTGAGGAGCGAAATAGAAAAAGCCCCCGACGGGGGCTTTCTCAACGTCCCTGTGAAATGCGCTCCCTATTTCACCGTAATATTCTGCAATGAATCTCCCAACTGCTTTCCCTTAGCATCCTTACTTTCAAGCTTAAACCGCAACCGCAAGTCGTTAACTGAATCTGCATTACGCAGTGCTTCGTCGTACGAAATCATGCCTTTTTCGTACAAACTGAACAATGATTGGTCGAATGTCTGCATGCCCGCCTCGGTGGACTTGGCCATCAGCTCCTTGATGCCACTGATCTCACCCTCCAGAATGAGATCAGCGATCAATGGCGAGTTGATCATGACTTCAACCGCGGGTACCCGTCCCTTGCCGTTTTTGAGCGGGATCAAGCGTTGCGAAATCACCGCCTTTAGGTTTAACGATAAATCCATCAGCAGCTGATCGCGCCGATCGGCCGGGAAGAAGTTAATGATGCGATCGAGCGCCTGGTTGGCGTTATTCGCATGCAGTGTCGACAAGCACAAGTGACCGGTTTCCGAGAAGGCAATACCAAAATCCATGGTTTCGCGCGCTCGAATCTCGCCGATCAGTATGACATCGGGGGCCTGGCGCAGGGTATTCTTGAGCGCCGCCTCAAACGATTCTGTATCGACACCAACTTCGCGCTGCGTAACGATGCAGTTTTTGTGCTCGTGTACGTATTCGATCGGATCTTCGATCGACACGATATGACCGTAACTGTATTCGTTGCGATACCCGATCATTGCCGCCAACGAGGTCGACTTACCTGAGCTGGTGGCGCCGACGAAGATCACCAGTCCACGCTTGGTGAGCGCGATCTCTTGCAATACCTTAGGTAGGTTGAGCTCATCGAACTGGGGAATACGCGTCTCGATGGTGCGCAACACCATACCCACGCGCTGTTGTTGCATGAACACGTTTACCCGAAAGCGGCCAATACCCTGTGGGGCAATAGCGAAGTTACACTCGTTGCTAGCCTCGAACTGACGCCGCTGTTCCTCGTTCATGATGCCATAGGCGAACGCCCGTGATTGGTCTGGCAGTAGTGGTTGCTTGGTGACGGGCATGACCTTGCCGTCGACCTTGATACTGGGCGCGACGCCAGACGTAATGAAGAGGTCAGACGCCCCCTTGTGCTTCATTAACTTGAGCAGATCGCTAAAGACCATTTAACGTTTGGCCCCGAAGACCGCCGCACCACGGCCACCAGCCGCCGCACCAGCGGGACCGGCCGCGGCAGCCGCCATGGCGCTACCAGTGAACTGCTCCTTATTGGCGGCCTTGCTGCGTGCCTCGTCCATGGAAATCTGGCGACTGCGGATGAGCTCTTGCAGGCATTGGTCGAGGGTCTGCATGCCTTCACCGCGACTCGTTTGAATCACCGAATACATCTGCGCAACCTTGTTCTCACGGATCAGGTTCCGGATCGCGGGCACGCCGATCATGATCTCATGAGCCGCCACGCGACCACCGCCTATCTTCTTCAACAGTGTCTGCGAAATGACAGCACGCAGCGACTCGGAGAACATGGCGCGCACCATGTCCTTCTCATCCCCCGGGAACACGTCGACCACACGGTCGATGGTCTTGGCGGCGGAACTCGTGTGCAGCGTGCCAAACACCAAGTGGCCGGTTTCCGCCGCGGTGAGGGCCAGACGGATGGTCTCGAGGTCGCGCATTTCGCCGACCAGGATGACATCCGGGTCTTCGCGCGTTGCCGAGCGCAGCGCTGCGGCAAATCCGTGGGTATCGCGGCCAACCTCACGTTGGTTAATCAGGCAATTCTTACTGGTGTGGACAAACTCGATCGGATCCTCGATCGTCAGAATGTGCTCGTGTCTATCCTCGTTGATGTAATCGACCATCGCCGCCAGTGTCGTCGATTTACCCGAGCCAGTAGGCCCAGTTACTAACACGAGGCCACGTGGCTGATTAGAGATATCTTTAAATACACCCGGGGCGTTGAGTTGCTCCAGCGTCAATACTTTGGTCGGGATGGTTCGGAATGTCGCACCAGGTCCACGCAGCTGATTGAACGCATTGACACGAAAGCGGGCAATCTTAGGCAGCTCGAAGGAGAAATCGGTTTCGTAGAACTCTTCGAAATCCTTCTGCTGCTTGTCGTTCATGATGTCGTAGATCATGTTGTGGACGGTGCGATCATCGAGCGGATCAACATTGATACGCTTGATTTCACCGTCGACGCGAATCAGGGGTGGCAAGCCCGCCGACAAATGCAGGTCGGAGGCACTGTGTTTATGCGCGAACGCTAGTAGTTCGGCGATATCCATAAGATCTCCTGAATTGCGATTCTCAGGCCGCGGGGTGACGTTTTGTGCCTGAAACTTCGGGCCTTAAGCGTCTAACGTAACTTTTAGTATAACCCCCGACGAAAGACAAACAAGGCGATCGGGGCGTTTCTGCGCCCCAGAAATGCCCTGCCGACATCGCTAATAGCCCTTTTAGCGGAGCCAGTAGCACTTTAAACTGTGCCTACGGCCGGCTAGGCCGAGGTGAGGCAAGCATGGATCAAGCGATGATCGGGTTTATCGGCGCCGGCAACATGGGCCGCAGCCTGGCTGGCGGCCTGCTCAAAAGCGGCTGGGACCGGCAAAAACTGGCCCTCGCCGATGCGAGTCCTGAGCAGCGCCAAGTGGTGGGAAATCTGCTGCGGCTGACCGTGTGCGCCGATAATAACGAAGTCGCCAATCGCGCCGATGTGCTCGTGCTCGCAACCAAACCGCAGCAAATGCGGGCGGTGTGTGAGGGCTTGGCGCCAACGGTTCAGGCGCGAAAACCACTCATTGTGTCGATCGCCGCCGGCGTGCGTATCAATAATGTTGAAGATTGGCTGGGCGGTAATCTGCCAATCGTGCGGGTGATGCCCAACACCCCGGCCCTGGTCAATTCGGGTGCGTCGGGGTTGTTCGCCAACCGGCGGGTCTCTGAGAGGCAGTGTGACCTGGCCGAATCGATCCTGCGTACGGTGGGGGTAACCATCTGGCTTGCTAGCGAAGACCAATTGGACGCAGTCACCGGTGTATCGGGTAGCGGCCCGGCCTACTTTTTCCTGGCGATGGAGGCGTTAGAACAGGCGGCGATCGAGCAAGGATTGGATGCGGCTACTGCCAGACTGCTGGCGGTAGAGACCGCGTTTGGTGCTGCCAAAATGGCGCTTGAGGGCGGTACCGATCCGGCCGAGCTGCGACGCAATGTCACCTCGCCGGGTGGCACGACCGAGCGCGCCATTGCCGAATTTCAAGACGGTGGATTCGAACGCTTGTTTAAGCAAGCGGTAGCAGCAGCGACGACACGTTCACGCGAACTTGCCGACATGCTGGGAGGAGAATAGCCGTGGGTGCAAACCCGATTAGCCAGGCCCTGGTGTTTCTGGTCGACATGGTGCTGGGGCTCTATATCCTGGCTGTTCTATTGCGGTTCTTGTTTCAGGTTGTACGGGCTGATTTCTACAACCCGTTCTCGCAGGCGTTGGTCACCATTACCAACCCAACATTAAAGCCACTACGGCGCACGATCCCGGGACTTTACGGAATTGATCTGGCCGCCGTTGTGTTGTTGCTAATTCTCCAGTGCCTAAAGAATTTCATAATCTGGCTCATTCAAGACGTCCAACCAAAGCCTATGGGGCTAGTGGTGGTATCGGCGGCCGAGTTGCTTCAACTCACGCTTTGGGTGTTCATTATCGCTATATTTATCCGCGTGATATTGAGTTGGGTGTCTCCGTACGCAGCACGCCAAAACCCCGCGGTCAGTCTACTGAATAATCTGACCGAGCCCTTGATGCGACCGGCACGCCAAGTAATTCGACCTATGGGTGGGCTCGACCTTTCTCCCATTGCTGTCTTTGTATTGCTGTATCTAACGATAATATTGATCGTTAGGCCGCTATTGGCGTTTGGCTACGGGCTACTATAGGTCATTCGTTAATCACATGCGGTGGTGTCGCTGGCAAGATCAGGATTTAATTCTACAAGCACAGATCCACCCGCGCGCGAATCGCGATGAGTTCGCTGACATTGTCGGCGATCGTCTAAAGATCCGGATCACGGCGGCGCCAGTAGATGGCCATGCCAATGCCCACCTGATCGCCTTTTTGGCAAAACAGTTTGGTGTCCCTAAAAGTGCGGTGGCGTTACTACAGGGCGAGAAAGGAAAAACCAAGGTGATTCGCGTACGGTCACCCACAAAAATTCCGTCGGGCCTCACTCTTACACAACCTGACTAATGCTGTGCGTCTATCGGGCTTGCGCTCCCTTCATGGCATCGACATTTACTCGCCACATCAAATACAACACCAACAATATCGCTGGAACACCGATAGCAGCGGCATAAATAAAGAAAGTTACATAACCAAAGCCATCGACAACTACGCCCGAGAAACCACTAATAAATTTGCCGGGTAGGGTCATGAAAGAGCTAAACAAGGCATATTGCGTCGCGGTATAGGCGCGGTTCGTCAAGCTCGACAAGTAGGCAATGAACGCCGCACTGGATAGACCGCCACTGACGTTGTCAGCACTGATGACAATCGTAAGCCAAGTCAGATCCGGGCCGACGGTGGCCATAAATGCGAACAACAGATTAGTTGCCGCTACCATAACTGCCCCGAGCAACAACGGGCGCATGATGCCGTAACGTACCACTAACACCCCACCGATTACTGATCCGGCAATGGTCATAAAAAATCCAAAGAACTTGGCGATATTAGCGATCTGTGTTTTGCTGAAACCCAGGTCCAAGTAGAACGGATTCGCCATGATGCCCATGGTGATGTCACTCAGACGGAAGATACCGATAAAGACGAGGATGACGATGGCCAAAAGCCCATTCCTTGAAAAGAAGTCCGCGAACGGGCAAACCACGGCGCCGATAAACCAGGCAACGGCCGCGCGTAGTTGTTCCGGAAGGTGTGCGGATCGCTGCATGAAGGCGATTACCCGTTTTTCAAACATCACGTTTTCACGATCGAGGTCGTGCGCGGGCTCAGTGACAGTCAACGCAGTCGCCATACCGACCATCATGAGCGCCGCCATTAACAGATAGGCCCCCGACCAAGATGTGTATTCGGCGATGTAGAAGGCACCCGCACCCGCCACCAACAGTGCCACACGATAGCCAAGGATGTACGTGGCCGCCATTGCCGCCTGCCGTTCTTTAGCTATCGCCTCGATACGGTATGCGTCAATCGCGATGTCTTGGGTAGCGGAAGAAAAAGCGACCAACAATGCGAACGATGCCATGCGCACGAGATCGGTGGTCGGATCGGTCATGGCCATGCCAAGCAGTCCGAGCGCGATACCGATTTGGGCGAGTAACATCCAACTACGGCGTTTGCCTAGCAAGCGAGTGAGAAACGGGAGTGATGCGCGATCCACCACCGGTGCCCACAAAACTTTGATGGAATAGGTGATTCCGACCCAGGCAAAGAAACCGATAGCGGTGCGACTGACACCTAAGTCGCGCAGCCATGCACTCAACGTGGAAAAGACCAGCAGGAATGGCAGGCCGGCCGAAAAGCCGAGAAACAACATCGCTATGACCCGCGGGTGGCGATAGACCGCGATGGCGTCGCGCCAACTGGTTAGTGTTTGAAAGGCCATTGGGTATGTCTATAGCGAATAATCGTAGTCAATGATCAGCGGGGCATGGTCGGAGAAACGCTTACGTTTATAAATAGACTCAGCCTGTGCGGCTTGTGCAATCCCTAGGGTTGCAACCTGGTAGTCGATCCGCCAACCGACGTTCTTGGCCCATGCCTGCCCACGATTCGACCACCATGTGTATTGATCGGGTTTCTGGTTTAGAGTTCGAAACACATCAACAAACCCCATTTCGCCGAATAACGTATCCATCCAAGCGCGTTCCTCTGTCAAGAAGCCCGAGTTGTTTATGTTTCCGCGCCAGTTCTTGAGATCTATCTCTTTATGGGCGATGTTCCAATCGCCGCATAGTATGTAATTGCGTCCATCGGCCTGCATGGCCTTGAGAAATGGTATGAAACGATCCATACAACAGTACTTCACAGCCTGGCGTTCGTCACCACTAGTGCCAGACGGTAGATAAACAGAGGCCACCGTGAGATCGCCAAAATCCGCCTGTATGTAACGCCCTTCCGCATCTATGTCGGGCCAACCTGTACCCATGCGTACGCGGTCAGGCTGTCGTCGGCAATACAACCCAACCCCGCTGTAACCTTTCTTCTCGGCCTCATGGAAGTAGCCGTGAAAGCCCTTGGGCGCGAGTATTTGCGGCGTGAATTGTTCTACTTGGCCTTTGAGCTCCTGCAGACAGACGATGTCCGCATCCTGTCGGGCAAGCCACGGATAGAAACCCTTTTTGGCGGCCGAACGAATCCCGTTGAGGTTTATTGTAATAATGCGCATGCTGCTAGCTTCCAACATGATGAAATTGCGGAACGATCGAAAAGATATTGCCGCCGTCCGTTATGGTTGCTAATACAAACTCTTCGAACAAAACAAACATTGTACTGGCGCTACTGTTGCCGGTGTATATTCTATTTTCATGCCCTCGTGTTGCCTAAATCTGTCGCGCCAGATGCGACGACGGACAAAGCATTCATATCGATACTCATACTCGGCTTCATAGCAGGCACGCTGGCGATAATAATATATGTGCTGGTCGCGGGCGATAGAACACACAAGAAAGTGGTTGCTACCGTGCTAGTATATCTCGTGTTTATCCGTTTTCTCCGCGAAACTGATTTCACATATTACTAACCCGGAACACGTCAATCGCCACCACGATACTAACTCTGTTTGTGATTTCTTTTCTATTTATCGTGTTGAAGTATTTTTGGTTTATCCTGAAACAAGCGTTTAAATTGGAACTGTGGCCGTCTCGCCAACGCTTCAGGTGACAACGCTGTTGGCGTCACAGTTGTGCGGCCGATCGAACATAAAAGATTTCGGGACTCGAACAGGTACTTGAGAAATCTGTCGAACTCTGGGCAGCTATCTACGCGTTCGTAGTGGCGCTTACATAGCAGCGACTACGGAAGAACGATATCGTACAGCGGTGGGACCAGAGTCGCATTAGTATCTTGAATCTTGTATCTTGGTAACAATGAAGGACTATCAGCGCGAATTCCTCGATTTCGCAGTCGCGGTTGGGGCCATTCGTTTTGGCGAGTTCGTGCTCAAATCGGGGCGTGTAAGTCCGTACTTTTTCAATGCTGGCGCGTTTAACTCCGGATCCGACCTCGCGCGACTCGGCCAGTTTTATGCGCACGCGGCCGTCGACGCAGGACTCACCTTTGATATGGTGTTTGGTCCCGCCTACAAGGGCATCCCGCTAGCGGTGACCACCGCCATTGCGCTCGCCAATGATCACGATCTCGATGTTGGCTGCGCATTCAATCGTAAAGAAGCCAAAGACCACGCCGAGGGCGGTGTCGTGGTCGGGTCACCATTGCGTGGGCACGTCCTCATCGTCGACGATGTAATTACTGCGGGTCTGTCGGTGGCTCAGTCCATCGAGATCATCGAACAGGCCCAGGCGCAACCGGCGGGCATATTGATTGCCTTAGATAGGCAGGAGCGCGGCACGGATGGGGCTTCAGCCGTACAGTCGGTTGAGTCGAATTACGGGATAACGGTAACCAGCATCGTGAACCTAGACGCGCTGCTGGACTACCTTGGGCAAGGCCACGCCGATCCGAGCTACCGAGCCGCGATTGTCAGCTACCGACGGCGCTACGGCGTCTGACCCTGCCGGCCCGTTGGCACCGCTAGCAGGCCCGGCCGGCGGGCACCGGTTGACTAGGCGGCCGAACTGCCTATCTTTAAAAAGGGGCCCTGCCATCCTAATGTGGGTCAGACTATGAAGAAAATACCGATTTCACTTGCAGTTATAGCTGCGCTAGGACTCGCCGTCGCAACATTCACGGTCGAAGCGGCAAAAATCAAGAAATGCAAGGACGCAGAAGGAAAGTGGCACTACGGCGACCAGGCCGCCGAGGAATGTGAGCGTTCTAAGGTCATTGAGCTCTCCGGTCAGGGTGTAAAGACCAAAGTAATCCGCGCCCCCGCCACGGAAGAAGAGCTGGCGGCCCGTGAACTCGAAAAGGCTGAGATGGAAGCAGCGAAAAAGCGCGCGGCTGAACAGGCCAAGATCGATCGTCAGTTACTGGCCACCTACGGCCACGAGGATGACATCATCTATATCCGTGATCGTAAGTTGGTACAGATTGATTCCACCATCGCAGCCGCCACCGCGACCCTAAAGCCACTACGCGCGGCCCTGGCGAGAATGGAGAAGGACGCGGCCGCTGCCAAAGCGGGCAGCCAAGCGGCCAAGGACCTACAAGTGCAGATCATCAAGACCAAGCAACAGATCGCCCGTCACGAGACGGCCATGGCCGCCAAGCGTCAAGAACAAGAGGCGATTCGGGCTCAGGCCGAAGCCGATCTCAAGCGTTACCGAGAACTCAAACGCCAGTCAGTCACCGACGTTAGCGGTGGCTAGACGGTCTGCGGGTCCGATAGCCGCTTTTGACCCGCCCAGCGACTCACAGCCCCATGGCGTCGCTGGCGGCGCCTAATCCCCTACAAACAGTCAGAAATAGTGCGATTCCAACAAGGATAAGTCAATCTTATATCGTGCCCCACTAATACTAATTAGTTTTATGGCTCGCGAGGCTATAGAGTGTTGCGCCTGGGCCTGACTATAATGCTCGTTTTTTCGCCCCGGATCGGCCGACCAGAGAAGAAACCCTATGTCGAAACTGGTGAGTCCGCACGGCGCTAACCAACTGCAGCCACGCTTGCTAAGCGGCGCGATTCATGAATCGGAGTGCCAACGCGCCCAGTCCCTGCCCCGTGTGCCCCTAAGTTCCCGAGAGGTCGGCGACCTCATCATGCTAGGTATCGGCGGTTTCACCCCCCTCCAGGGGTTCATGAATCGAGCCGACTGGGAGGGCGTGTGCGACGACATGGCCATGGCCAACGGCCTGTTCTGGCCGATCCCGATAACCCTGTCGACAGATGAAACTACCGCCGACGGCATTAGCGAGGGAAAAGACGTCGCGCTGGTCGATGCCGATAGTGGCGAAATCATGGCGACCATGCGGGTCGACGAAAAATACACGATCGACAAGGCCCAGGAGTGTAGAAGCGTCTATAAAACCACCGATACCGAACACCCTGGTGTGCAGATGGTAATGGCCCAGGGGCCGGTCAACCTGGCGGGACCGGTGAAGGCGCTGTCGCAAGGCGAGTTTCCCCACAAGTATCCCAAGCTGTTTCTGACACCAGCGCAAATGCGTAAATTGTTCGAGACCAAGGGTTGGCAGACTGTAGCCGCGTTCCAGACCCGCAATCCCATGCATCGATCACACGAATATCTCGCCAAAGTCGCGATCGAGATCTGTGATTGTGTGCTTATTCATTCACTGTTGGGAAAACTCAAACCCGGCGACATCCCGGCCGAGGTACGGACGCAGGCGATCGATACATTGATTGAGCACTACTTTCTGCGCGACACGGTAGTGCAAGCCGGCTATCCGCTGGACATGCGCTACGCCGGGCCACGTGAGGCATTGCTGCATGCGTTGTTTCGGCAGAATTATGGTTGTTCGCATTTAATCGTTGGTCGCGATCACGCCGGCGTCGGTGATTACTACGGTCCGTTCGATGCGCATCATATCTTCGACGAGATCCCGGGTGATGCACTCGAGATTAAACCACTAAAGATCGACTGGACATTTTGGTGTGACAAATGTGACAGCATGGCGTCCATGCGCACCTGCCCGCATTCGGCCAAAGACAGGCTACTGCTCTCGGGCACAAAATTGCGAAAAGCGTTATCAGAGGGAACAGAAGTACCGACGCATTTTAGTCGCCCCGAGGTGTTGGCGATTCTGCGCGAATACTACGCAGGGTTGAAAGATGAAGAGAGAGTGGAGGTGAAACCCGCCGGCCACTCTGCAAAGTGAACAAATCCGATAACTTGAACAAGTTGTGAAAACTGTAGGAGGCACGTAATGCCGACATACGTTCGTACCGATAAATGCGATGGCTGTAAAGGCCAAGATAAGACCGCGTGTATGTATATCTGTCCACACGACCTTATGGCACTAGATAAGGATGGCTCTGCCACCGGCCATGCAATGAAGGCCTATAACCAAGAACCCGAGCAGTGTTGGGAGTGTTATTCCTGCGTCAAGGTGTGCCCACAAAACGCCATCGAGGTACGGCATTATGCCGATTTCGTGCCGCTGGGGGGCATGGTGCAACCATTACGTGGTACCGACTCAATCATGTGGACCATCAAGTTTCGCAACGGCAACATGAAACGCTTTAAATTTCCGATTCGCACCACTCCGGAGGGCTCTATTGATCCGTATGCCAAAAAACCGAAGGCCGATATGGGCGAAATCGAGCAGCATAAGCTACTGTTCACGCACGGCACACACGCGTGCGATGAGACACAGTTTCTCGATGGCTGATATCAGATAAGAAGATAAGAGCGGCTCAAAACTAACAGAGGACAAGAGTGATGGCGCAAGAATTCGGTTTTGGTAACCCGGAAATAATCGAAGAAGAGGTAGATATCCTCCTCATTGGCGGCGGCATGGCCTGTTGTGGCGCCGCCTTCGAGATCATGCGATGGGCTGAGGGCACCGGCCTGAAGATAAGGCTGGTGGACAAGGCGGCCATGGATCGATCGGGGGCGGTGGCCATGGGCCTATCGGCGATCAACACCTACATGGGTGAGAATGACCCGTCCGATTACGTACGCTATGTGCGCAACGACTTGATGGGCATCATCCGTGAGGATCTGGTCTACGATGTCGGTCGCCACGTCGATGACAGCGTCCATCATTTCGAGGAGTGGGGCCTGCCAATCTGGAAACAGCCGGGTGATGAAGACAAACGCCTAGTCGATGGCGGCAAGCCGGTACGTTCGGGTCGCTGGCAAATCATGATCAACGGCGAATCCTATAAGTGGATTGTCGCCGAGGCTGCTAAGAAGGCGCTTGGTATCGAGAACATCAACGAACGGGTGTTCATTATTCGACTAGTGACGGACAAAAACGACCCGACGCGGGTGGCCGGCGCCGCCGGCTTTAGTGTTCGCGACAATAAGCTCTATATATATAGATTTAAATGCTGCCTGATGGCGGCCGGCGGGGCCGTCAATGTGTTTCGGCCGCGCTCTGTCGGAGAAGGCGGCGGGCGCGCCTGGTACCCGGTTTGGAACGCCGGCTCGACCTATGCCATGGCGGCCGAGTGTGGGGCCGAGATGACCATGATGGAAAATCGGTTCGTGCCGGCACGATTCAAGGACGGCTATGGACCAGTAGGTGCTTGGTTTTTGCTGTTCAAAGCCAAGGCCATGAACGCCTACGGTGAAGACTACCAGAAAAAGAATGAACACCTATTGGAGCGATTTGGTGAATACGGCAAACCCCCGTACGGCACCTGTCTTCGCAATCACCTGATGATGGAAGAGATGAAACACGGACGCGGGCCGATCTACATCGACACCGCTACCGCTATGCGCGAGCTCGCCGCCAACATGACACCCAAGGAGATCAAACACCTGGAGGCCGAGGCCTGGGAAGACTTCTTGGATATGACCATCAGCCAAGCCGGCGTTTGGGCAGGTGAGAACATCGAGCCCGACAAACAGCCGTCGGAGTTGATGCCGACCGAACCCTATCTTCTGGGTTCACACGCCGGTTGCGCCGGCATCTGGGTGTCGGGGCCAAGCGATATCCCGGGCGCACCCGCGGATTGGAGCTGGGGCTATAACCGCATGACCACGGTCAACGGTCTGTTCACGGCCGGCGACGGCGTCGGCGCCTCGGGGCATAAGTTCTCTAGCGGCTCGCATGCCGAAGGCCGTATCGCCGCCAAGGCCATGGTCAAGTTTGCGCTTGACAATAAGGACTGGAAACCCGAACTGGGGCGCAGTGTCGAGGAGCTGGTGGAAGAGATTTATCGGCCGGTGCGCAATTTCCTGGAACATAAGGACTACACCACCGCCATAGATGTCAACCCGCACTACATTACGCCGAAGATGTTTCAATTTCGGCTACAAAAGATCATGGATGAATACGTAGGGGGGGTGTCCACCATGTACCAGACCAACGGCAAAATGCTCGAGCTTGCCGAGCGTAAGCTCGAAATGCTGAAGGAAGACTCCCTAAAAATGCGGGCCAAGGACCTGCACGAGCTGTTGCGGGCGTGGGAGAATTATCACCGACTCATCGCCGCCGAATGCCATATGCGGCACATCAAGTTTCGCGAAGAGACACGTTATCCCGGCTATTACTACCGTACCGATTTTCCGGAGGTCGACGATGACAACTGGAAGGTGTTCGTAAACTCCAAATACGAGCGCCACACCGGCGCATGGAGCTTTAAGAAGATACCCTACAAACAATTGATCAAGGACTAACGGTGAAAAACATAATTTTTGTAGGGCTATTGCCGACAGAATAGACAAATATAGTATAAACTCATGATATTTATACGTATTTAGCATACATCGCCTAATACCCCCAGGCCCCCGGCGGCCATATCAGGGATGGACTTTTCCAGCGTCCTGCTGGATGATCCGCACCAAGGGTTGTGGGCGAGGGCCCAGGCACACTGTGCCCGGGCCTTCGTACTCTCTAAGGCCTTGAGATGAGCAGTCAAACTACCGCAGGTTTTATAAAAAGTCCGGTGCAACCGGTGCGCATGGAGCTAGATGAAAGATTCCAGTTCCATTGCCATCCCGGTGTCGCCTGCTTCAATGCTTGCTGTAAGAGTATCGACATTACGCTAACACCTTATGACATCCTGCGCCTCAAGAACCGGCTGGGCATAACCTCCACCGAGTTTCTGGTCAGACATACCACCCGGTTCGATATGGATGCGCACGGGCTGCCAGGCGTGAAGCTCGACCACCAATCGAATTCAAAGGCCTGCCAGTTTCTCACCGAGGAAGGCTGTGGCGTGTACCAGGACCGACCTAGCGCGTGCCGCTATTACGCCCTAGGCACCGTATCTATGCGTAAGAAAGCGGCGGCAAACGAGGAAAATTTCTACTTTGTCGTCAAAGAGGACCATTGCCTCGGCCATAACGAGCCCAAAACACAAATGGTCCGCGAATACCGACATGAGCAAGGTGTGGATGATTATGACGAACTCAACGCAGAGTGGCGTCAGGTCGTCCTCAAGAAACGCTCGTGCGGGCCGACCCTAGGTAAGCCTAGTAGTCGTAGCCTCGACTTTTTTTACCTCAGCAGCTATGACGTGGATGGGCTGCGAGAATTTCTGAAGAGCCCCGGTTTCAGCGAGACCTATGACATTGATGAGCCGTTTATGCGGCAACTGCTTAACGATGAGGTCATCCTCATGAAATTCGGCTTTCGTCTCCTCAAGCAAGTACTATTTGGCGAAGCCACAATACCGCTCAAACCCGATGCCCTGGAAAAGCGCATTGCCCGTCGCCGGGCCGAGCAGCCGATTTCGTAATAATAACGATATAGTGGTTAGAGGCTTTATCATCCCCCGCTAGCGGGGGTTTTTTTTGGCCACAGTTGACATAGTGTAAAAACTACACTATCTTAAGCCTACTTAGTGTATAGGTTACACTATCTAGTTATGCGCTATTGCTACGACCACCCGAGGCCAGCCGTCGCTACCGATGTCGTCCTTTTCAGCATACGCGAAGGTATGCTGATGCTGTTGCTCGTTAAACGGGCACACGAACCGTTTGCCGGTGCATGGGCATTGCCGGGTGGTTTTGTTGGCATCGATGAGGACCTGGAGACCAGTGCGCTGCGTGAGCTCGAGGAAGAAACCGGTGTGACCGGCGTTTACCTAGAACAACTCCACACCTCCGGTGAGCCAGGTCGTGACCCACGTGGCCGCGTGATCTCGGTGGCCTACTATGCCCTCACACCGTCCGACGGTTTACATATCCGCGCCGCTAGCGATGCAAAGGCGGTTGCCTGGTCTGCCCTCGAAGACCTACCGCCGATGGCATTCGACCATGAAAAAATCGTCAACATGGCGCATCAGCGATTGGTGGCGAAGCTAGACTACTCCACTATCGCCTTTCAGTTTATGCCACAGATGTTCACCTTGAGTGAGCTGCAGACGGTCTATCAGATCATCCTGCGCGAAGAGTTGGACAAACGCAATTTTCGCAAGGGCGTGCTGGCGATGTCGTGTCTCGAACGCACCACCGAAAAACGTCGCAACGGCAAGCACCGACCGGCACAACTCTATCGCCTCAAGTCTCCGGGTAGAGTTGAATTTATCAAATAGCAAGCACGCGTGAGCGAGGTACTGATGAGCAAAATCTTATCCACTACCGTTGCTGAGAAGATGCAAGATCGTGGCATCGTAGATGCGCCAACAGGCGCAACGCTGCGATCCGATGATCTCGCGCAAGAAATTAAACGCATGCTAGCCGAACGCGATGCTGTGCTGGTTGCCCACTACTACACGGCGCCGGAGCTGCAAGACCTGGCGGATGAAACCGGTGGTACTGTGTCGGACTCGCTGGAGATGGCCCGCTTTGGTCACGAGCACCCAGCCAAGACTGTGGTCGTTGCCGGCGTACGGTTCATGGGCGAAACCGCGAAGATCCTCAATCCCGAGAAACGCGTGCTCATGCCAGATCTCGAAGCGACTTGCTCGCTCGATCTCGGTTGTCCGATTGACGAATTCAGCCAGTTTTGTGATGCCCATCCAGATCGCACCGTAGTTGTCTATGCCAATACCAGCGCCGCCGTGAAGGCACGTGCCGATTGGGTGGTTACCTCGTCTATAGGTGTGGACATCGTCAAACATCTCACTGCTCGTGGAGAGAAGATACTTTGGGCCCCAGACAAATATTTGGGCGACTATATCCAGAAAGCGACAGGGGCTGACATGGTATTGTGGAAGGGCGCCTGTATCGTGCATGAAGAATTTAAAGCCGAGGCATTGCACCGTCTGCGCGCCAAACACCCGGAAGCAGCGGTGTTAGTGCATCCGGAATCACCGGCAGGTGTGATCGAGCAAGCTGATGTCGTCGGCTCAACCACTGCGCTCATCAAGGCCGCACAAACGCTCGACGCCAAGACATTTATCGTCGCGACCGATAAGGGCATCTTTCACAAGATGCAACAAGCGGCGCCGAACAAAAAGTTTCTCGAGGCGCCTACGACCGGGGTCGGTGCTACCTGTGAGAGTTGTGCTCATTGCCGCTGGATGGCGATGAACGATCTGCAAAAACTGTACAACACGCTCAAGCATGGTGGTAACGAAATCTTTATCGACGAATCCACACGGCAACGGGCCATGATACCGATAAAGCGTCTTTTGGACTTCGCGCGCGAGCGAGACGCCCAGGTGCTGGGTCAAGGCAACGCCTAAGGGATCCGCGCACCCTCAACGGCAAAAAGACACGGCCCGTTCGTGCGCAGCGATGCCAAGTAGGGGTGCCGAAAACGGTCTGCGTTACTTCGCGACCGACTATTTTGCTGCCCGTGACAGTTTCAGCCAGCTCGCTGCACGACAGGCGGCATGGACACAACGCTGCCCAATCCAAGCCCCATCGATCGCAGGAAAAGAGCTGACGCTCGACGCCGCCTACTACGGCGCGCCATCACCGGCACGATTGGTAATCATCTCTTCGGGCATACACGGCGCCGAGGGCTTCGCTGGCAGCGCGCTGCAACAACAATTGATCAATGAACTAAGAGCGATGCCGCCGCTTCCTAGCGGCGGCGGGCTACTACTGATTCATGCGATCAATCCCTACGGCTTTGCGCATCTGCGTCGTGTGAATGAGAACAACGTCGACCTCAATCGAAACTGTCTCGCCCAGTTTCCAGGGCCCGTCAATTCAGCTTATGGAACGTTCGACCCGCTACTAAACCCGACGTCACCGCCTAGTCAGGATCTATTTAAGGCAAAATTAATATGGGCAGGTATAAGACACGGTATGCGCGCAGGCAAACGCGCCATTGCCAGCGGCCAGTATGCATTCGCCAAAGGCCTATTCTATGGCGGCATCGAGCGCCAGGAATCTATCACTATTTTCGAACAATTGCTGCGGCGTGCGTCGGCCGAAAACACAAGACAAGTGTTGCATATCGACTTACACACTGGCCTGGGACACTACGGTCATTACAAATTGTTGACCGATCTTCCTGAAGGAGCCCATGAACTTCAACAACTGCAGAAATGGTTTGGCGCCGACAAAGTGATTACGAGTCAGACCAAGAACACGTCCGTGTATCCGGCGTTTGGTGATATCGGCGAATTGACCCAGGCTGGGTTCGATCATTGCCGCGTATATCCGGTGACACTAGAGTTCGGAACTTACTCACTATGGCATACGCTGGCTATGTTGCGGGCGGAAAACCGATTGCACTACTACGGCACGATCGACTCGGCAGCCGGCCACAAGATTAAAGCTGACTTTCAAGAGACGTTTTGTCCGGCCGATCCTGGGTGGCGATTGGCGATACTCGAGAGAGGCGGGAAAGTACTGCGGCAGGCAATCCACTGCGGCTTCAAATCGCACTCCAGCTAGACACTGGCTTTACAGCTAACCCCCAAACCGACGGAAAACCAAGCACACATTGGCACCCCCAAAACCGAAGCTGTTCGACATAACCGTGTTTAGGCGAACGTCATCTCGACGTTCACGTACGATCGGCATGCCTGCGGCGGCCGGATCGAGGTTCTCGATATTCGCGGACTCGGCGATGAAATCGTGCTCCATCATCAATAAGCTATGAATCGCCTCGTTAACCCCGGCTGCACCCAACGCGTGACCGGTAAGTGACTTAGTGGCGCTGATGGGCGGAAGTTCATTCTCGAATACGGTTTTTATGGCCTCTAGCTCGCGAACATCACCGACCGGCGTACTCGTGCCGTGCGCATTGATGTAGTCTATCGGGCCATCTACTGTCGCACAGGCCTGACGCATACACCTTATCGCGCCCTCACCCGATGGCTGTACCATGTCGAAACCATCTGATGTAGCGCCATAGCCAGCAAGCTCTGCGTAGATTTTCGCACCACGGGCCCTTGCGTGTTCGAGCTCTTCAAGTACCAATATGCCACCTCCGCCCGAGATTACGAAACCATCGCGATCTACATCATAGGGTCGCGACGCTGTCTGTGGCGTTTCGTTATATTTAGACGACAACGCCCCCATGGCATCGAAAAGTAGGGTCATTGTCCAATGGATCTCTTCGCCACCGCCAGCGAACACAATGTCTTGTTTCCCGGTTTGGATGAGTTCAGCCCCATTACCAATACAATGGGCACTGGTAGAGCAGGCCGAGCTAATCGAATAGCCGACACCCTTTATTTGAAATGCCGTTCCCAGACAAGCAGCATTGGTGCTGCACATTGCGCGAGGAACCATATACGGGCCGACCCCGCGCAACCCTTTGGCACGTAAGAGATCAGTAGACGCCAACAAGTTTTTAGTCGACGCACCGCCGGAGCCGACAATCAAACCGGTACGTGGGTTAGAGATATCATCCTGCTCAAGCCCAGAATCCCTAATCGCTTCTTGCATCGCGACATAGTTGAATGCCGCACCATCTCCCATGAACCGGCGGACCTTGCGGTCGATCAGTTCGTCAACATTCAGTCGAATCGAACCATGAACGTTCGTACGAAATCCGAGATCGGCGTACTCCTGATGAAAATCAATGCCGGACCGACCTACTCGTAACGATTCGAGTGTTTCTTCTTTGTCATTGCCGATACTAGAGACAATGCCGATGCCGGTTACCACTACGCGTCTCATGACCTCCCTCCTTCAGAAATCCTCAGTAGAAGCGAAAAGCCCAACCCGCAAATCTTTGGCCGTATAGATTATACGACCATCTACCTCTACCTCAGCGTCAGCTACCCCCATGAATAACTGACGCACTATTACACGTGTCATATCAACACGATATCGCACTAACTTGTTGGCCGGTGTTACCTGCCCTCTGAATGTGACTTCACCCACACCAAGCGCACGACCCCGTCCTGGTCCACCCATCCAACCCAGAAAAAACCCCACCAATTGCCATAGTGCATCTGCGCCCAAACAACCGGGCATAACTGGATCGCCTTGAAAGTGACATTCGAAAAACCAAAAATCTGGCACCACGTCCAACTCGGCGATAATCTGCCCCTTACCGCAAGCGCCGCCATCCTCGGTGATACTTACGATGCGATCGAACATGAGCATTGGTGGCAATGGTAGCTGCGCGTTACCCGGGCCAAACAATTCGCCACGCCCGCACTGGAGTAATTCCTCGCGAACAAACGCGTTTTTTCTTTGCAACTGCCTTCCTTTGCTCTTGATCAGCTTTAAGCCATACCGCGGCAAGTTTAACGCTGCCCCGGCTAGCCGTCGAGGCCCCCCCGGGATTGGTCCTTTAAATACAGATATGCACCGACCATATCAATTTGAGATAATGTGAGCAGATAGTGGTCCATTATTTATGATTGGCGCAATCAAGAAATACTTCGATAAACAAATCGGCACGGGTGCCGAGCATGATGCTGCGACTAATAAACACCGCCTACAAGTAGCGACGGCAGCGATGCTCATCGAGATGGCACGCGCCGATTTCGATGTGCATCCTGAAGAGACCGAAGAAGTAACGCAGGCGGTGCGAACTACTTTCGGATTGTCGCAGGCCGACACAGAAGAGCTCATCCGGCTTGCCCAAGAAGAAGCCAAACAAGCGACCGACTATTATCAATTTACCTCTTTAATAAACAAGGGCTTTAGCCAGGAAGAAAAGATTCAGGTCGTCGAACTGATGTGGCAGGTTGCCTACGCCGACGGTCATATGGACAGGTACGAAGACCATCTGGTGCGTAAGCTCGCCAATCTGATGCATGTTTCCCACAAGGACTTCATAGCCACAAAACATCGCGCCCGCGCAGCCAGCCCGGGTCAGCATACTGATTAATCACGTCAAGCCAACGCCGCTACGAGCTGCCTGTAAAGTGCGAATGAAGCTGCCGAGATGCCGGCAATCGAGACGTCCCTCATCCGCCGCTTTCTGGTGATCGTTTATTTTATGATTCTCGCTCCACGACAGACCAGAAAGTGCCACCAGCCAAGGCGCCGAATAGGCCACTAAACGGCGAGAATAACAAATAATGCCGCAACTGGCTCTCACCGAGGGGTTGGGACTCGGGGCAATCGATCACGGTCACCGAAATTGCAGCTACTTCTTTACCGGTTTGGCGGCAATATCCTCGAGTTGCTTGGCGCGGATTACCTGGCCATCAAGACCGGCCTCTTTGGCGCTGCCGCCGTAGGCAACCGTCATCAGTTGACTGTAATAAGTTACCGGCATGTTGAACTTGGTCTTATAGTTCTTGTTGATCGAATCTTGGTAGATCTCGACGTTCATTTGACATACAGGGCACGGGGTTACGATCATGTCAGCGCCATGATCATAAGCTGATTCAACGATGTCCTTTATTTGTTCTTGGCTCTTCTCCGGCTCCGAAAATGCCAGTGCACCGCCGCAACAGGTGACTTTTTGGTCGTATTCTTCGATTGCCTGACCGCCCACGGTCTCGACTAACTTATCCAAATACCTGGGGTTCTCGAACGATTCGCCGTCGATCCCAAACGGACGGTTAGTCTGACAACCGACATAGCCAGCGAACTTAATACCTTCCAGCGACTTGATCGCTGGTTTGGCCAATTCTTCGTAACCAAAATCTTCGAGCAGAACTTCGACCATATGTCTGATAGGTACATCGCCCGTGTAATCGATCGCCAGCCCAGCCTCCTTTAACGCCTCCTTGGTGTCGGACAACAGTTGGTCCGACGCTGATAAACGCTGCTGCGTTTCTTTGGCCCCGAGCCAGCACGCGGCGCAGGTAGCGACAATATCTTGTCCGTTGTTGTGTTTCTCAGACAACGCGATATTGCGTGCATTTAGGGCATGCCGTGGCAGCTCACCACCTTCGGCGTAGCCGATGGACGCGGTGCAGCAATTCCAGTCCGGAATCTCGTTTAGCTTGACGTCAAGCTTGTTACACATCGATTCCACCGACACCATGTAGTTCGATGCCGATGCGCGGCGCTCCGATGTACAGCCGGGATAGAATGAATATTCTTTCTTCGCCATCCTGCAACCTCCTTACACAGTAAGGCCTTTTCTCCGGTCCTCGATCTCCTGTGCCTTCTTCAACATCTTTCGAATGCCCTCGCTATCTTTGCAGCCCTTATGCACAAACAACGTCGGCGGATTCATGCGCTTGGCGCGGAACATGCCCCAGCCTGTCGATGCCATTTCCATCGATTTCTTGATGCCAGAAGCAAGGCCGTCCATAAAGTAGAGACCCACCGACAGCCTCATCTCGTTGACACGACCCTTCTGGGCAATGTTGTCCCAGAACAGTTTTGCAAACCGCCGCGTGGGATTCATCTTTGGTGCAATACCCAGTCGGTGCGCATAGTTGGCCAACCCGTGCATGATGTGGGTAATGGGGATTTCACGTGGACACCGGACGATGCAATTGTAACAGGACGTGCACATCCACATGGAATCGGTACTAAGCACGGCTTCGCGTTTACCGGCGCGGATCATCATGAAAAGCTCTTGCGGAGGATGCTCCCAGTGCGGGCCAAACGGACAGGACCCAGAGCATACACCGCATTGGATACACATCTTTACCCAGTCGCCCTCCTCGACGTTGGCCTCCACTTCGTTGAGGAAACTATTGCGGTAGCGCTCAACCATTGCGGTGTCAGAATCGGCCACAGCAGCTCCTAGAATCCCTTGAAAGGGTTCATGCCGATCTCATCGATCTTAACGGCATAGTCGTTAATGAGTTCCGGTACCCGTTGGATATCGGTAATCGCGATCTCATACACTTGTACGCGTTCACGCTCTAGGCTCAGGGTCTGTAGGGTATCGTCTATTTTCGTCATACGGTCATGGGCCAGTTCCGAACCTTTTACGAAATGACATTGGTAATCATCACCACGCTTACAGCCCATCAGCATCACGCCATCGTAACCCGCATTTAGCGCGTCGGTGACCCAGATATTGCTGACCGATCCCAGACAACGCACTGGAATCGTACGTACGAACGCGCTGTACTCCAGTCGGTTCATGCCAGCCGCATCCAATGCCGGATAGGCGTCGTTTTCGCAGGCCAGTACCAAGATGCGTGGTTTCTCGTCGAACTCGTCCGGCATATCTACTGCTTTGAGTTGCGAACCGACGGTGTCGATGGAGTAATTCTCGAAGGAGATCACGCGCACCGGACATGCGCCCATACATGTACCGCAACGCCGGCAACGGCTTTCGTTGAATACCGGATAGCTTTGCTCATCTTCATCGATGGCGCCGAAGGGACACTCCACCGTGCAGCGCTTGCATTGCGTACAGCCCTCACGTCGAAATGTGGGAAAACTCAGATCGCCCGATCGTGGGTGCACGGCGCGCCCCAGGCTGGCGTTGGTGACCGCCTGAATCGCCTTGAGGGCGGCGCCGGTAGCATCTTCCGTCGCCTGCGCGATGTCCATGGGTCGACGCACGGGGCCGCAACTATAGATACCGCTACGGCGAGTCTCGTAGGGAAAACAAATAAAATGGGAATCGTTGAAGCCATGACGCAGATGCGGGATGTCTGGCCCTTGCCGATATTGTAGGTTCAGTATCGACTCTACCGGTATCTTGATCTGATTGACTTTCGCTTCCTTGTCTTCTTGCGTGGCTTGGGCATCGGCATCGATATCGACACCGGAGTTAGCGACCTGGCCGGTGGCTAATACCACGAGGTCGGTATCGGCCACCACATCTTCGTTCAGGATCAGGTCTTTGAACTTTACTTGCAGACTGCCATTGGCTACGCCGACTTCCTCGACCACCCCCTTGGTGAAGGTCACACGCTTTCGCTGGCCACTGCGATAGAAATCCTCGCCGTTACCTGGTGTGCGCAGATCCATGTAGATAATGTTGGTATCGATATCCGGATTGGCGTCTTTGAAATACATCGCTTGCTTGATACTGGTATTACAGCAATGACCTGAGCAATAGGGCAGATGTCCGGGCTTATCACTGCGCTGTCCGGCACATTGAACGAACGTCACGCTGGTAACCGCCTTACCATCGGAAGGTCGCTGGATGACACCACCATCAGCCGCTTTCGCTAACTGTTCAAGGCCCAGTTGATCAACCACATCCGGGGTCTTGCCGAACCCCAGTTCGGGGAGTTGGTTGGCATCATAGTTTGAAAACCCAGACGCCATGATGATTGCGCCCACGTTTTCCGTTTGGGTGCCCCCGCTCTCCTTGGCGATATCGACACTAAACTGCCCGGGTGCACCGCTGGTACGGGAGATAGTCGAGTTAAGAAACACCGAGATACGTTTGTCGGCATCGACGGCTTCAATCAACGCGCTAACGCCTGTGTCCTGCGGGTCACCGTAAGGCTCAGCATAGGGCACGCGTTTGTACAGTGCACCCGTCATACCACCCAGCACACCGGTCTTTTCGACCAATAACACCTCGTAGCCAGTCTTAGCGGCCTCGATGGCGGCAGTCATGCCGCTAACGCCACCACCGACAACCAGCACCCGTTTGTTACTGCCACGATCGGGATTACCTTTAGGGACCTGCATGTGTTTGATCTCGGCGCAACCCATGCGCACGTAGTCGGCGGCCATCTCCTGGGTGGTCTCGCGCGCCTCGTCGGTATCCGGTCGAACCCAGATGACGCCCTCACGCAGGTTCGTGCGGCCCAAGGCAACGTTTTCGAAGTTAAAGGCATCGGTCTTGGAACGCCGCGAACACGCCGCGATCATGACGTGGGTAGCAGCTTCTGAGGCAACATCCTGTTTGATCATGGCGACACCGCTTTCGCTACACAGGAACTCGTGCTCACGTACGATGTCGGCCTTGCCTTCCCTGTCCGCGACCTGTGCCAGCTGGGCGGTATCCAGGCGGTCGCCAAGCCCGCAACCCCGACATATGTACACACCGACCCTATTCGCTTGGCCCATCGTCTATGACTCCGCCGCCGATACACGGTTAATCACTTGCACGGCGCGCAAGGCCGCCGCCGTTGCACTCTGTACCGAACGATTCACATCCAGTGCGTTGGTCGCGCAACCGGCCCCGAAGATGGCGCCACCATCGTTATTGAACTCGATGAACCCACTCATATCGGCGGAAACACCCCGGGCGATTTCACTCGCATCTACACTCGGCTCCATACCGATGGCGAGAACGCACAGATCATGCCGGTTGTCATAGCGGTGATATCCTTCGGTATCTACGCCGTGCAGAATCACATCACCGGTTTCGGGGTCCTCGGTGATATTGGCGACTTTGGATTTAACAAATTTCACCTTTGGGTCCGCTTGCACTGCCTTGTAGAAGTTCTCGAAACGATCGATGGCACGAATATCGATGTAGTAAATGCTAGCGCTCGCATCGCTCTCTTCACCAAACTGCTCACCGATGTAGGTCGATTGCTTTAACGACGCCATACAACAGATGCGCGAACAGTGCTTGAGATGATTGCGATCGCGCGAACCGGCACATTGAATGAAGGCGAGGTTTTTTGCCTCTTTGCCATCGGACGGGCGTAAGAATTTACCGCCGGTCGGTCCAAACTTATCCATCATGCGTTCCAGCTCGAGGCTGGTAATGACATTGGCGAAACGATCATAGCCATAAGGCTGAATCTTGGCGGCATCGTACGGCCGCCAGCCAGTGGCCCAAATAATGGCGCCCGCCTTAATAGTGATGGTTTGCTCTTTCATGTCGAGATCGATCGCATCGTACTTGCACGCGGCCTTGGCGCTATCGGCCTCGGGGGTGCCGATGATAGAGCTATCGATGACGTAACGTTGTGGATAGGCCATGTTGAATGGTAGATAGGCGGCCTTCATCTTGCTCATGCCGTAATTGAAGGGATCTTCGATTTCGCTCGTCACCGCCTGCGCGCACGCACCACAGGCAGTACAGTTATCGTTGACATAGCGCGGTGAGACCTTGAGGCTGACACTATAATCGCCGGCTTTGCCATCAACCGCCGCCACCTCGGTCATAGTCATTACCCGAAGATGTGGGTTCGCCTTGATGCGACCTAGATTGATTTCCATGCCACAGGTGGGATGACAAAGCTTGGGGAAATACTTGTACAACTGCGCCACGCGGCCGCCCAGTGCTGGTTCTTTTTCCACCAAGATGACGTCCTTGCCGCACTCGGCGGTCTCTAACGCCGCCGTCATGCCGCTGATTCCACCGCCAACCACGAGAACGGTCTCGTTGGTAGCTACCACGTCGGTCATCCAGGCCCCTCCCATCCGAAGTTTTCTATTTGACTTCGAGCCGCCAGTAGCCAGCTAACAGACCACAACCTTAACTTGCCCAAAGACGACATGCCAGCCCCACCAGTGGTTTACCCTTGGATCGAAATTTCTTATGTGTACACATAGATAGAATGGTAACGTTTGGTTGAATGGCCTTTTTTGGCATACTGGCAGGCTCATCTCAGGCCCTAATCCCTTGCCGGCAGAAATCCTGTGGAAGCACGCGTCGTTAAGTCAGAAGAATACCGTATAAATACTGAGCCTTATTACGAGGCCGTGGGTGGCGAAATCGCGTTGTTCGAGTCTGCCTATCAGAACAAGCTACCGGTACTACTCAAAGGCCCTACCGGCTGTGGCAAGACGCGGTTCATGGAACACATGGCGTGGCACCTGCGGTGCCCGCTGATTACTGTCTCGTGCCACGATGACCTAACGGCATCGGACTTGGTGGGTCGCTACCTCATCACTGGTGGCGAAACCGTGTGGGTTGACGGCCCATTGGCGCGCGCGGTGCGTGTCGGGGCGATCTGCTATCTCGACGAAATCGTAGAGGCGCGCAAGGATACGACTGTCGTTATCCATCCGCTAGCCGATGACCGCCGTGTCCTACCCATGGAAAAAACCGGTGAGTTGCTAACCGCCACGCCCGAGTTCTGTTTGGCCATCTCTTACAATCCGGGATACCAAAGTATCCTCAAGGACCTTAAGCAAAGCACACGCCAGCGGTTTGTTGCCATTCAGTTTGGTTACCCGGAGGCCAGGGTCGAAAAAAAGATCGTAAAGCTCGAGACCGGGATTGACGATGAAACAGTCGCCAAGCTCGTCAAGTTCGCGGCCATGACCCGTAAGCTAAAGGGCAGTGGCCTCGACGAGGGTGCCAGTACCCGTCTGCTCGTGCATGCCGGCAAGCTTATCGCCTCGGGAATTACACCGCACGATGCTTGTCGCGGCGCGATCGCAGAGGCGCTCACCGACGAGCCAGAAATGCTGGCGGCGATTAACGAACTCAGCGCCTCGTTGTTTTAGCGCTTTTTATACGGCTTACGCCGAGCCGAGCGCCGACAAAGACGAAGATCGGCCCGAAGGGGCGCGAGACGGATCTCGGGCGTCCAGCCGCAGGGACAAAGGTGTCCCGTCGGGGGACCCGCTGAGGCGAGGAAGGCCAGCGAGGCAACTGGTTGATGTTAACCGGTGAAGGCGCAGGCGAGGATGGTTTTGGGAACCTTTGTCGAAACACAAGTTTCTGGTCCGCCGGGACGAGACCCGGCTAATTACACGTCCGCACTAATGCCGCGGGCGCATGCATGCGCAGAGGCAGCTGACACAAGTTATTAGAAGTCTTTTGAATGCCACGTAAACCGCTCACTACCCAAGAAATTGAAGACCAGCTCGACGAATATCTCGATGCCGTATTGTCGACCCGTCGCAACGCACGCGGCCTTGCACAGCGACTCGCTCGTGCTACCCGACAGCAGCAGGACTTTGTGCTGCGATGGGTTGGGATAATTACCAAAACCAACGCCGAACTCGCTTATCAGTTTGCCAGTCGTGCGCCTGAGGCGTTGCAAATTATGGATCGGGAAGGTACCGAGCAATGGCTAATCCACGCCGTCGACGTATATGACAAGTTTGGACTCTATCCGGCGATCACCACTCTGAATGAATTCGAGCACTACGCGCGGGAGGTGTGGGCCAGCGCGCGCGGCGTCGCGTTTGACGATGTTGCCGGTGTCCTTCAGCTAGTGGTCCAAGGACTAGGCGGGCGGGCGTTGCGACTGGAGTCGAACGAAGATGCGTATACCGATACCACGAGTTTGTTTCTACCGCCGCGATTGACCGTATTCGATAAACATAGTGACAACTCCCGTTTGTACAAGGCCATCACCGCCCACCTATGGGCGCAAACCTGGTACGGAACCTTTCGTGAGCACAGCGATACCGGCACAGACCGGGTGCGAGATGGGGCTGGTTGGATGAGTGTTACCAAAGCAGTTAGCCGTTTCGACGATCCGGCACGTGCGGTGCGTGTGTTTCATGCACTTGAGACAATTCGCCTAGACGCATGCATTCACCGTGATCTAGTGGGACTACACCGTGATATGGCTCAACTGCAACGCAAGGTAGGTTCGATTGCCTACCCAAGAACTTGGAGGACGGCAATCAAAGTTTTGCAACGGCCAAACGCGATGGTACGCGACAGTTATGAGTATCTACCACAACTGTACGCGGGCGACCTGCCCGAACCATTGTGTTATCAGGGTAACCTATTCCCTGAAAAGGTCGAGAAGGCAATTAGCGAACGCATTGCGCGTGAGCGGAATGCCTTCGGTAATGCATTAGCGCGCATTGCCAAAGAGTGGCGCGGTGCACAGACTGATGATGATCAGCAGGAAGGCGCTGAGTCGTCACTCGAACAAATAAAACTAACAAGAATAACCGATCCAGATCGACCAGATATCGCGACTTTCGAGTTTGATCTCGATGGCCAACTGGTTACCCCCACGGCTGATGCGCGCGCGCTGATGGGCTCCATCGTACAAGACTTTGGTGATATTCCACCGGACTATCTCGTCGCGGCTGGTGATGCCAACTACGCAAGAAAAAGACCCTGCAGATGTGTGGAAGGGTAGCTATCACGAAGAAGGTGCGTTTAGCTACAACGAATGGGACTACCGAAGACAACATTACCGAAAAAACTGGTGTGTGCTCCGTGAACTCGATGTGCATCCGCTTGATGAGCCATTTGTAGACCTCGTGTTGGATAAGTATGGCGGCCTATTAAGTCACTTACGAAAGACGTTCGAAGCACTGCGCGGCGAAGACACACGTCTCAAGAAGCAGAAAAATGGCGACAACATCGACGTTGATGCCGTCGTCGAAGGCTATGCCGACTTGTGCCATGGTATCGAAATGCCGGAGCGATTATTTATTAAGAAACACAAGCTCGACCGAAACATTGCTGTGATGTTCATGGTAGACATGAGTGGTTCGACTAAGGGTTGGGTAAATAACGCCGAGCGCGAATCGCTTGTGTTGCTCTGCGAGGCCCTCGAGATTCTTGGCGATCGGTACGCGATCTATGGGTTCTCTGGCATGACCAGGAAACGGTGTGAGCTCTTTCGTGTCAAAAGTTTCGAGGAGACATACTCGGAAACAGTAAAGAAACGGATTACTGGTATGCGCCCGCAAGATTACACTCGCATGGGTGTAATCATTCGCCATCTAACTAAGTTACTGAATGCGGTAGAAGCCCGCACCAAGGTATTGATCACTCTGTCGGATGGTAAGCCGGACGATTACGATGGCTATCGCGGCGACTACGGTATAGAAGATACGCGTCGCGCCTTGATAGAGGCAAAACAGGCCGGCATTCATCCATTTTGTATCACCATCGACGACGCGGCGAGTGATTACCTACCGCATATGTATGGCGCCGTGAACTACACGCTCGTCAATGACGTACGGAAATTGCCGCTGCGGGTGGCGGATATTTATCGCAATTTGACGTTTTGACCCCGAGTTAGGTGCCGTCGACGGACCTTCTGAGGCAAGAGAAAGCCGAGGTTCCCCGGCAGGTGTTATGTGCCGGAGCGAAGACCGCGGGGCAAAATAGTTTTGTGACTTTTGTCGAAACAAAAGTCACCCGCATACGGGGCCGGCGCCCCGGTAAGTATGTGGTCGCCGCAGGCGACCCTAATGATAGCCCGATAACGCATACATAGGAGACTGAAAGGCATACCAAGATTCTTGTTACGGACTGATGCATCATTCAGCGGGTAGTCTGTTGTCGTCGAGCGATTCTACGTTCATGGATACCTGCGTATAGCGGAATAGTCAAAAGTAACATTGCTGTGTACACCAACGCGCTCCAACCGCCTTGTTTGTAAGCAAAGCCCGCCCAAGTGATTCCGAGCCATGCGCCGACATAGTAAAATAGCACGTACAGGGCGTTTGCGCGCCCATGGCCGCTAGAAAGTTTGCGGTTAAGGGACCCCACTGCGGCAACGTGGATCGTGAAAAAACCCGCACAGATCCCAATAAGGCCGACCACAACTGCCAAGAGAGTTGGTAACAGGATAAGCACCAAGGAAATACCCAATACAACGGCGCCGCCAATTATGGTGTATCCGTTTCCGAAGCGATTACTGATTCGGCCGGCCACAGGCCCCATGAAGATCCCGACGATATACACGAGGTAAACCAGCGTCACCAGCTCGGTTGGGAGGTCGAAAGGTGCGGTGCCGAGTCTATACGGCAAATAGTTGAAGACCGGCGAGAAAATCGACTGGCTGGCGGCCGCACATAAAAACACAGGCAACAGCTCCCAGCGCTTAAGTAGCTCGAAAAAACCTATTGGATCGTGTTGTCGTCGACCATCGGCTGGCGTTCTCGGCAACTCCCGCACGGCGATAAACGTTGCAATGAGGACCAATATCGACGCCGACACAAAGGCATAACGCCAATTCAATGGCGGATGGATCCAGCCACCAAGCAAGCGACTACCCATGCCACCAAGCACTGTGGCCGATACGTAAGTACCCATGACCACATTTAACCGCGCCAGTGGAAGCGTCTTTGCCAGATAGGCGGCGAGACAGGTGGTCATGGCTGGAATGAAAAGGCCCTGAAGGAAACGTGCCCCAATGAGCACCCAAACGTCGTTGGCTAAAGCGCAGATCAAACCACCAATGGCCAAGACGATTCCGCCGATCAGGATGATCGGATGGATGGGAAATCTGTCTGCCAGAACGCCGGATGGTAAGTTAGATATCGCGATCCCAAGCAATACGGCGGAGACACTGAGAGAAGCGAGTACCGTATCTACCGCAAATTCGACCTGCAGTACTGGTAACACCGGCTGCGTGATATAGATATTGGTAAACGAGATCGACACCAACAAAAAAACGATAAACTGGAGCCGAAAATGGGAGGGTTCGGTCACGCCTACTTAATCTTCAGCGAGAGACACTACGATGGGCGACGCGTATTATGCGCGTTCTCCGTTGGCAAATGACACGCTCTTAGTCCGGATAATTCTCTGCACGATCCTTGGGATAGCGTTTTTCCCAGTTTTGACCGTCGACCGGGTTAATCTCCATGCTTTCGATCGTTGCTGGATCCAGGCATCGTGCATTGACGTTGTAGCCGTCTGGATGTGAACGCGGTACGTAGAACGACTTGATACCGCATCGAGCGCAAAACAGGTGTTTCGCAGTACCGGTGTTGAAGGTATAGGTAACCAAATGCTGCTCGCCGCGAAGAAGTTTAAAGTGCTCCTTGCGTACGATAAGACCAAGGTATCCGGACTTAGAACAGATGGAACAATTGCATTGGCTGACTTTGATTTTTGAGGGCGCCAAGACTTCATACTTAATCAGCCCACAGTGACATCCGCCCCGGTGCATAATCATCGCCACTACCCACCGACCTCCACTGTATGGGCTTCCGCCATCTCCGCCATGCTATTGAAGCGAAAATCATAGGCCGGCATTTCGCCTGGGTCCATGGTCGCACCAAAGCCTTCCTGTCCACGTCGACGATAAATCCAACAGGATTTTAGCCCATGGCGATTGGCCGGCACATGGTCGTGGAACAGGCTTTCTGCCGTGTGCAAGATGTCTGATTTCTCGATGCCCAGCCCTTTGATCTTTGTCAACATATATTCGAAGTTGGCGTCGGCCGGTTTATAGCTACCGATATCTTCAGCCGTGTAGATGGCATCGAATTCAACCCCAAGCCTACTATTGCTTGCCGAGAAACTCTGATTGTCGACATTCGACAGGATTACGAGCTTGTAATGCTGTTTCAGATACCGTAACGCTTCCACCGAATCGGGGAATGCAGGCCAGTCCTTTATCGACTGGCCATACCGTGTGCATTCGTCCCAGCTAACGCCAACACCCCACTCCTCCGCCATGCGTCGGTAAACAATCGGTAGTAATTCTTGATAGCGTTTGGCCGGTGTTTGCTGCTGCTGGCTCGACTCGTGGCGAGAATGGGCCTCGAGGATTTCATTATGTGTCAATTCGCGCTCAACCCTATCAGTCAGTGGGGTCAGCCCTGCTATCATGCCGCTTTCCCAGTCGATGAGCGTACCGTAGCAGTCGAAGGTTAACGCCTTGAAGTCGGTAAGTTTCACGGTATTGAGTGTATCTCCAGGTCTACGTGTCATTATCGTCGTGAGGTAACCATGACAAATAAGCCTTGGTGTCGTCGCCAAACCCAGCCATGCTCGATACGTTTTCTCGTTTCTTGACTTATCTCAATCATGTCTTTTCGCAGAGCAATTCCATGGGCGTGAAGCTTACACCAACACCACAAGACCAACTATCCAGCCGATCGTCACAACCAGTGGAATATGTAGCCCCAAGATACTTGATACGTTAAGCGATCTCGGCGCCCAAGCATGGCTATCTCGAACGATACGATCAACCCGGTCATTGACTTCCGCAATATAGGACGTCGTCAGACCTCGAAGTGCGCACACCGTTTGGATTCCGGCAAGCAACCAAAAGGATGTTGGCAACAATGACGACAAGTACGAGCGCGGCACTTGGTATCAAGCCTACGGCAACCGCGGCCAGGCCGTTCGCGGTCAAAAATAGGCCAGTGCGTTGGTTTAACAACCCATCTTCGTGTTCGATGTGAGCACGGCATCGACCCCAGTCTATATTGCTTGCCGAATCGTTAGCCATCTGCCTTGCATCTGCCCCACATGATTCGCGTGTCGATTACAGCTTACCTCCTCGTTGGACAGGTTAATCCCGCCTCTGCGCAAGGAAGGCGTGGCGTGACAACCGCCTGTCGTCCGTCGTGCTGTGATCCTCTAGTGTGCCGTCTCTCATCGTCATTTACTAGAACTCGATTTCCGTTTCTTACGAACCGTCGGTTTGGCGCGGGATGCCGCCTCAAGCGCTCTGCGGGCCCAAACCGTTGCTTGCTCTGGGTCATCGAATATTTCATCCGGCGCTAAGTAATACGACATCTTCACAACTTTATTCCCTTTGCCATACTCAAACTGCTCCAAAGATCTCGATACGAAATGCTCCACCGTTACTTCATCTGCTTTTAGATACAACGTATCATCAGCGACTAAACCAAACATGATGCCATCGTGATAGATACCGTAGCCGCCAAACATCCTGCGAGCTTGGATCGAACCAAACTGTTCGAATACTTCTTTCAGATATGCCACGAATTCACTCATTTTGTTCATTCCCGGCTACGCGCCCTAGGACATATGAATCCTGCCCTAGGAGAGACTTATGGGTGCGTCGACGCGTTATGGTTCCGATGCGACTCTTGTGCTGACGCCGCCGCTAATAGCGCCGATGACACCTGTGATCCAAGTCAGGCGCTGTGCTAACCGACGATCCGCAAGGCAAAGTACGGCACTAAATTAAAGAAAAAAATCAGCATCTTGAACATGGCCATACCTGCATAATGAATGGCGTCAAACCTCTCTCTGGTCAAACGAAACCATTTACTATGAACCCGATGTGTCCAATCATGGGCCAGCAAGACAAACAAGAGCCACCATATCAGCAACCCCAGGTTGATTACTGCACACCAACCCAGCATATTTCGAACTAGCTCCAATGTCATGGCTTATCCTCCTCATCGTCGTGACCCACACTGTAACTTGTTGACGACAGCGTGTATGGTCATTTTCTCGGTAGCCGCCTGGAAAATGATGCCGCGGTGAGCATGGACAATAGCCCAACTGCGGCGGCGGCAAATGCAAGCCAGATCACCGAATCATATCCGCCTTTTTGCCATATCAGAGCGGCGATCGTGGGCGCCGCCGCCGTGGCAGTGAGAAATGGTATTGCCAACATGCCGGCGATTACCCCGAAGTCCTCGCGACCCAGGAACTCGGCGATGACAACCGGACGCATAATGCTGGTCACACCGTAACCGGCCCCCTGAAACAACACAAACGTGACGAGCAGCAACGGCGTGGTGCCCGTCCCCAACAGCGACAACGCCGAGATAGACATGGCCACAAAACAGGTCGCAAAAATAAACAGTGTCGATACGTGCCGTTCGGCCGCCATCATAGCCAGTCGCCCCGCCACTTGCATCGGACCTATCATTGACGCGGCGAGGATTGCTGCTTCGCTCTGAATGTCACGTTCGTCGAGGATCGGTAAAAGGTGTGTCAATAGAATACTGTGATCAAGCGCGATCATGGCAAACGAAACCGCCAACAGCCAAAACGTCGCCCTGCGAAAAATATGAAGTACATCGCCCGCCTTGGCGCTGGTCGAGGGTGCACGAGCTTCACCGTTGTCTTCTGCCGTGCGGCATGCAAACCAGATGAGTGGTGCGGCGACAAGAACAATAGCGATCGCAAAAGTAAGTACCGCACCACGCCAACCGACAATAGCCGCCAAGGCATGCGCACTTGGAAACGAAACGGTGCCAGCAAAGCCGGCGACTAAAGCGACCAGCGTGATGGCCTTTCTAGCGTCGGCGCCCATCACACGCGTCAACACCGCAAAGCAAGCTTCGTAGAGTGCGCCCGACATGGCCACACCCAGTGCCAACCAGATGGCATAGAACTGCCAAAGTGCCGTGACTCTAGACAGTAAGGCCAGGAATAGTGCGCCTAAGAGGACACTGCCGGTGAAGACGTAGCGCCCGAGTCCATGATCGATCAGACGTCCCACCACTGGCGCCAGCAACGCCGATACGACAAGCGCTAGCGTTAGCGCGCCCGACAATTCGATCTTTGACCACCCAAGATCACGTTCCCACTGCAACAGCAACGCCGGGAACGAATAGAACATGGCGGCCCAAACGATAGTTTCGGCGATGGCCAAGGGCCACACTATTCGTCCAAACAGGCCGAACCGGAGACTAGTCATGCGGCTAGCAGCTTAGTCTTGTAACGGAATTGTTATTTCGTACGTCCCGGTTGGAGTATATCTTCGTTGGTGTGCATGGTCGAAGGTGGGCATTCTCGTAATTCAGCTAGATTCTAGTTCCTCGTCGGGATCAAGAATCTGAAAGTGGAAATATTGCCAGGCCTGCAATCAGTTTCGGAATGTTCACAGACCCAACTCCGGCTCAAAGCGCAGTTGTTCATATTCTTCGAGTCCGAGGTCTTCGACTTCTCCCGAATCCCTGACGAGATAACCAAGGGCGCCACGAACGTCCTGCTGGTCTTCGAGGGTTTCTCTAACCGCCCTAAATGTGTAATCAAAATACCAGCCCTCTTTCGCAAGCTTGCCGTCTGAAACCGTCCATTCATATGGGTCGCCTAGGGGGTTGGCTTCCAGGTGTTCTTTGGCAATCGCCTTGGCTTCATCATATGTCATCGATCTTTACCAAAGTTCAAGATCATAACTTCAGTATAGATCGATTATCGAGCGGTGAGCGAGCCGTGAAATACAGGCTTTTTAAGTGGGAGATCTACGTTTTAGAGAAATGGTTGAGCACGTAGCAGCTTTTTACATGGGCCTACACTCGACCGAAAAATCCACGTGATAGTGTTCGTCATGTCTTACCCATGATCGTCTCTTCGGTATCTCAATATTCTGTTTTACGTACGAACCGTATTTGCTCTTATGCAGATAGGGTTGCAGCCCTGGATCAAACAGGACTCGCCAGATGCCAATCCCCTGCCTCTTTGCAGCGATATCCAGCGCACGGAGATGGGCACTCATTGCATCGAAATCGATGCGGTAGTCGTCGTAGACACCTTTTTCGTCGAATTCGATGCCGTAACCGTATCTGTTAAAGGGATCGGTACGAATCGGCACCGAGCGCCCATCCGCATCAACCACGGGCACCATGAAGTCCACCGACAATCCGTTTCTATGGGTCTTGTGAGGTCCAAACTCACCACCTTCTTTAAATCCCGTTTCGGCGTATTTGAATAGCTTGCGCGGTTCTTCCTGCTCCAAGATCTTGTAGGCCGTCACCACGACGTCGCGCACCTTGCTATGTACATAGGTGCGCCCGGCCCGCTCCGGGATCGGGCCATAGGACAGGAAATTGTCGCCGCTACTGGGCAGTTGAACCCCACCCTCAAGCCTGCCATTTGCTGTCGTCCCGTAGCAGACGCTTTCGCTTGCAGCCGCCGACGGGGCAAACAGCGAGATAGCGATTAGGGCGAAGCGCCGCATACCTAGGCAGCTCGCCTAAACCTTCGCAGAATGAATACGACAAACCAGCCCCAAACCAGGCTATTGACCATAAAGGGTATGTACTGAGTGACTGTACTGTGAAACCGAAGGTCGGTGTGTTCGATGATCTTAACGATTGGAAAGGTCAGAAGTTCACTCGTGTAATAAATCACCGAACCCATCATGTTACGGGGCTCTCCCGTGTCGAAACGTGCCATCGAATCGGAGAAAGACAGCATAAGGAATGCAAGGCTAGCTACGAAGTGAACGATAGCAATAGCTATGATGCAGAAAAGCGGCCTTTTCATCAACCTAGATCCAACGCCGAACTTGAGACTTATAGCGCAAGTACTCATCACCAAACTTTTCCTCCAGATACCGTTCTTCACGTTTGATGACGCCCTGATCGACGACAAAGAGCACGGGTATTAGAAGCAATGGGATCCATAGTGAGTTAACCCAAGCGGCGATACCCAAATAGAGCAATGCCAAAGAAATGTACATGGGATTTCGACTCCATCGGTAAATACCATCGGTGGAAATGGCCGTTGTGGGTTTATGTACATCTGGTGATGTGCCCACTCGCCTAAACGCCAGCAACGCAGATAACACCATAAGAACAGACATCAAGACCAACAGCACGCCGGACCAAACCGATATCGCTGGCGGTATAAATTTGACCGGATATAGGTAGTGCAGTAAGAGCCCTAGCAACAAGCCGACGAGGTAAATAATCGGCGGAATCGTAACAACGCCAGCATTGTCAGATGTGTTGTTGTTCATAGCTAGTGGCACCATTGAACGTGGCCACCACAGCTTGTTGCGCTCGCTTGTGCTCTCTCTCGACAACGTATGTTGGCATGATTTTTCTGCTCAGGTGGTAGCAGCCGATTTACACTGCGCGACCGTGTTAGATGTTGGCGCGCCGGCGCTGCTATCAGGCTCGGAAGTATATCCTGGTTGGTAGGCCCGGTTGAATACTAGAACGTCGGGTCTGACCCTTCGTGCACGGGAACCGTTTACGGCTTTTTATTCTTGTGAGGTCGCGCGATGACGCGGAAGATCATCGGCGATATCGAACCAGGAGATACGCTCCGCATAGAACACGTGAAACTCCGGAATGAACCTTTCCGGCTCGTCTAGGGTGCCTAGGTATAGGTGAATCTCACCTGGAAATCTGTCCACTTCATAGCTCAGTGGCGTACCGCACTTGCCGCAAAAACCTCGGCGAACGCTTGGCGATGATTCATAAAACTGGCGCTCGCCAGCAATATATCTGACCTGATTGGGACTACAGCCAACAAAGGTCGCGACGGCAGACCCGGTGTTTCGACGACAACTGTGACAGTGGCAATGCCCCACCCACAGCGGTGCGCCTTCTACTCGAAATCGAACCCCCGCACACAAGCACCGTCCTTCCACCATAGTGTCGCTCATCGGCTATCTCCAGACGCATTGACTATATTTGAGCGTCTCAGTATATCGCCGTTAGTGGGCTAGGTGTGTGATTTAAACCGGTGATGTCTATCCGCGAATGATCTCAATACTAACCGTGGGCGATCGGCTTGTCCGTGAAGAGGTAATCTCTAAGTTCCTTATCGAACATTGGATCCTTGCGACGAATCCATTCGAGGACCATTGAGGCATGTTCCTTCTCCTCATCCCTGTTGTGGGCGAGGATTGCCTTTAGATCATTGTCTTTGCATGCGTCTACCCGCTGGTTGTACCAATCCACGGCTTCCAATTCTTCCATCAGCGATGTGATAGCTCGATGCATGTCTCGAGTCTCATCGGAAAGTTCTTCAATCGCTTCGTGATAACCTTCATTCGCCATTTTTTCCTCCTCTAGATTCGATTATTTTGACGACCATCGGCCTGTTTTAGGGTCGTTCCCAACGAGTTCCTCTACTACCGCGAGATAGCGATCGACATCAAATCCCTTAGGGTATCGTTGATTAGCCAGGCGCATTAGCAAAAAACTTGACTAGTGCGCCGAAGAACTTTTTCTGGTGCATCCTGTTGGACCCAATGCGAGGCACCTTCAATGGGATGAAATGTATCGCCCGGAATGTTAATAGTAAGTCGTGGTTGGTTAGGAGGTCTACAACCTGCTTCAAAAGTGGGTGCGCGTCGAATCCTTCAATGGCAATAGCCGCTGGCAAATTTATTGTTGCGCATGGGACTTGAATATGCCGAGAGAAGGTCTGAAATTCTGACGCCTTATGCTGGATTTCAAACGCCCCCAGTTCTCGCTTGTGGATAACCCGATGGCGACGCTGTGCCGACAACAGCTGACGACCGCCCTGACACGGGCTCGGGAACGGATACGTCTGACATGGCTGGCTCCTCCCCGTAGACAACCCAGACTCATCCATGGCTCTGGTCCACATACAGAGCCACGGTCGATCAAACTGGCGCCATCCGGGGCCCTGACTGGACGATGTCGGTGACGACGGCTTCTCGAAATCGAGCTAAGCGCAAAGGCCGCGGACTCCCTAGAAACTGCTCTTGCCTCCGACGCTTTTGCTCATTGCTCCGTACAGACCGCCCTTTGTTTGTTGACACGTATGTACTATCGTCACTCGGGAAAGTAGGACAGTATGATTCTCTCGACTCGGCCAAACGGTTTTTGCGATGATAGGTAACACCGTTGATGGCAAGCGATGCACAAAATCCAATATCGAATCGCCGGAGGTCTTGATGAAAGCGTCTACTGGAAGATGGGAGGATCGCAGTCTTGCGAGTTGTCTTCATGGGTTCTCGCATCTGGGGACGCTGCGAGATGAGGGACCACTGATCGTCGAACGCGGCGAAGGCATCTACGTCTACGACACTCATAACAAGCGTTATATCGAGGGGAATTCTGGACTCTGGAACATCGTCGCCGGCTTCAACAACAAGACCCTCATAGAGGCCGGGTACGAGCAACTCTGTAGGTTTCCTGCCTATCACACGTTCTTCGGGCGAAATAACGAACCCGCCATCTTGTTGGCCGAACAACTTCTCAGCATCGCGCCGGTTCCGATGAGTAAGGTCTTCTTTACGAACTCAGGATCGGAGGCCAACGACAGTGTTGTCAAGATGCTATGGATGATCCATCGTGGGTTAGGGCAACCCGAACGCCGCAAACTCATCTCTCGCAAGAATGGTTATCACGGGACAACCGTGATGGCGGCCAGCCTTACCGGCAAGGACTACAACCGTGCGTTTGGCCTGCCTCTAGATTGTGTCCACTTCGCTGATTGTCCGCACTACTGGCGCTACGCAAAACCCGGGGAAAGCGAGTCGAACTATGTGCAGCGGCTTGTGACAAATCTGGCGCAATTAATCGAAGCGGAAGGTCCCGATACCATCGCCGGGTTCTTTGCCGAACCGGTGATGGGGGCCGGCGGTGTGGTTCCCCCGCCCGAGGGTTATTTCAGCGCGATACAAGCGATCCTTCGTAAGTATGATATTCCGTTTGTTGCCGATGAAGTCATCTGTGGGTTCGGACGTACAGGAAAGCTGTGGGGTTGCCTCACCTACGACATCGAACCGGACATCGTTGTCGTGTCGAAGTGCTTAACGGCCGGTTACTATCCCATGGGGGCGATTCTCCTTTCTGAGGAGATGCACGCCAAGCTTATGCAAGCCTGTCAGGAGTTCGAAGAGTTTCCCCACGGATTTACCGGGGGCGGAAACCCGGTGGGTTGTGCGATCGCGAACAAAGCGTTAGAACTTATTATCGAGGGAGGACTCTTCGATAACGTCGTAGCCGTGGCGCCCCGCTTCCAGCAACGCCTTCGTGGGCTTAGCGACCACCCTATGGTCGGCGAGGCCAGAGGGGTGGGATTAATGGGTGCACTCGAGATCGTGGAGGACAAACGCACTAAAGCGCCTTACGCCGCACCCCTCGAGGTGAGTGAACAGATAGCAAAGACGGCGCTACAACATGGGCTCATCATTCGACCGATCGGCGATGCGGTCATTCTAGCGCCGCCGTTCATTATCACCCGCGAACAAATCGACGAGCTGTTTGATATTGTGGACGCTGTACTTGATGCAGTTCAGGATCGAGTTGAGCAGGATCGCTCTGCAGCCGAGTAGACTAGGTGGTTGGCGTTAGGAGTGACACGATGAACCGTTATCAGATCAGCGAAGATGACAAGGTTTACGCGGCTGAATTCAAGCGTAACCTCGATGCCGGTTGCTTTTATCACAGTCCTGGTTTGCAACGGGTGCTAAACGTGATGCGCGGCGGACGGAAAGCCGGCAAATATGTACTTGTTATTCGTGAACCGTTCAAGCGTTGGGGTTTAGCTCGCATGTCAGAAGAGCGGGCGGGGCCGGTGGAGATTCTGCATGAGTACGAATTTACCGACCTCAGGCAAGCGGAGTGGACCGTGTTTCGACTCCGCTGGCGCGAACAGACAGGAAAGGAACTCGACCTTTAGGCTGGATAGGTTCGCCGCTTATAGACATATGGGGGCACAGGCGTGACACAGATTCTCGGCTACGCGGACCGTATCAGTGTCGCGCCCGGTGAGATCATCCAGTTCATGGTGAGCTGCGACCAGCTCAACAACTACGATGTGACACTGGTCCGCGTCATTCAAGGCGATATCAACCCCGTGGGGCCGGGCTATCAGGAAGAGAGGATTCCGATCGATCTCGGCGGTCCATTTCAGGGTCGTTTCCAACCGATCCATGCAGGCTCCTACGCGCTTATCGATGACAGCCCCGTCTGCCGGAAGCTTTCGTCCTTCGGTATGGTGGCAGCGGTGTGGCCGACCACACCGGGACGCGGCCCACAGACCATTATGGCGCGCCGGGATCCGAAAACGGGCGCAGGCTTCGAACTCTATCTCGATGAAACAAGCGCCTTGTGCTTGGCGTTATCGTCTGACACACAAGCCACCGTGAAGGTGTCCACCGACAAGCCCTTGATCGAGAAGCACTGGTACGCGGTGGCCGGAACCTATGACGCACAAACCGGTGAGATCAGCGTGATGCAGCAGCCGCTGCGCCGTTATCCCAAGGTGGACGATGTGGGGGGTGCTTCCTCATCCGCGCCGGCGCAACTCTCACAAGCGAATGTGGCGGCGCCCCTGACGCTTGCAGCACGACCGTCGCGCGATCGACCGGCGGAACGGTACTTGAATGGCCGCATCGACAGTCCACGCTTGTTCTCACGGTCGATAGATGCCAATGAGATCATTAATCTGCTCGACGTCGACACCGCGCAGCCCGACTTGGTGGCGGCTTGGGATTTCTCGATTGGAATATCGACAGATCGCATCATCGACGTTTCTTCCCATCAACTACACGGGCACCTCATCAACCTGCCGACACGGGGCGTCACGGGGCGGCGTTGGTGTGATGAGGAATATAATTGGATCCGCCACCCCGATCACTACGGCGCGATTCACTTTCATGATGACGATGTCTATGACGCGGGGTGGAATGTGGACTTCTCTTTTACGATTCCATCAAGTCTCCACAGTGGCATTTATGCCGCGCGCCTGCACGCCGGGGAGGAAGAATATTACGTGCCGTTCTGTGTCCGGCCCCCACGGGGTCGCGCGACCGAAGCGGTTGCTTTTCTCCTCCCCACCGCCAGTTATATGGCCTATGGGAACAATCGTATCGGGATTGATGTATCGGAAACTGAGCTCGTATGTGGGCGACTAATCCAGCTTTCTAGGCTCGACCTTTTCATGAATGCGCACCCAGAACTCGGCCTCTGTTTCTATGATCTTCATAGTGACGGGAGTGGCGTTTATTATTCGTCGCGCCTGCGTCCGATCATCGACATGCAGCCGAAGTTCATTGGACATCTGGGTGGTGTCGGATCCAATGTCTGGCAGTTCAACGCCGATACCCATATCCTCGGCTGGCTGGATAAGCTGCAACAGCCATTCGACGTCATCACCGACGAAGACCTGAACCAGGAAGGCGTGTCGCTTATCCAGGGATATCAGGTGGTCATCACCGGCTCTCACCCGGAGTATTATAGTGCGGCGATGCTCGACGCCCTGCACGCGTTCACGGAGGGTGGCGGGCGACTCATGTATCTGGGTGGCAACGGCTTCTACTGGCGCATCGCCTTTCATCCCGAGTTGCCCGGTGTGATCGAGTGCCGCAAATCAGAGGATGGCATCCGCGCCTTCGCGCCGGGACCGGGCGAGTTCTACGCCAGTTTTACGGGAGAATACACCGGGCTTTGGCGTCGCAACGGCCGTGCACCCAATACCCTGGTGGGTGTTGGCATGGTCTCACAGGGATTCGATATCTCGTCGCCCTATGTGCGGACGGAAGCGAGCCGCGATGCGCGCGCCGGTTTCATCTTCCAGGGGGTAGAGGATGAAATCATCGGCGATTTCGGTCTATCCGGCGGTGGCGCCGTCGGTATCGAAGTAGACGCAGCAAACCACGAGTGGGGTACGCCGCCACATGCCCTCGTGCTCGCCTCCTCACGGGTCCACACCGATGTCTATCTGATGGTCCCCGAAGATATGCTTGACCCGGTCCCAGGCCTGGGCGGGACCGAAGCAGAGAGTATTCGGGGCGACATGGTGTTCTTTGAAACTAGTAACGGCGGGGCAGTTTTTTCAGCCAGCTCGATCGCATGGGCGGGGAGTCTTTCGCACGAAGACTACAACAACAACGTGGCAAAGATCACCACCAATGTCCTGCGCCGGTTCCTTGACCAAACGCCTTTCTAACGACACAACGGCACTGTGTGCATTGCGTTTGTTATAAGCGGCCGTTTTCGCGTAGTAGTTCGAGCGTTCGGTCTACAGGTAGGGCGTGCAGGATATTGCCATCGCGGCCGACCGTCGTCTGCGCCCTAAACAGGGCATTAACCACCGCCTCCTCGGTCGCCTCGATGACGGCCTGGTAGATTGCGTCAGTCCGCCGATCATTCATCACTTCAATGGCGTGCGAGAGCGTACCTGCGGCCCGTACTCGGTTTGCGGTGCTGAAGGCAAACGTTAACTCGCCGCTGCAGTTCGCACCAATGGAACCAATTCGGGCCAAGCCCAAACCGGCGCGCTTAGCTAATTTGGCTACCTGATGATTACTCAGGGGCGCATCGGTAGCTGCGATAACAATACAAGAACCTCCGTTGGCGCCTTCACCCCAATAGTCGGGCATCTTACCCTCTGGCATCAGGTCGGTGAGTGCACGCCCTACCGGCACACCGTCAATGACCAATAAGGGACGAGCCCCAAGATTGGTTTGCGCCAGAACCCCGACCATAAAGCCACCATCCGCCTTGCCTAGCTCGCGAGAAGCTGAACCGATCCCACCTTTAAACTCGAAGCATTGCATTCCCGTTCCAGCCCCGACGCACCCTTCTTCGACCAGGGTATCGGTGGCATTGTCGAGTGCGGCGAAAACATGCTCCTCTTTCACATGAAAGGCACGCGAGTCATTGAGAAAACTATCGTCACACTCACCGACGAGGGGGATGACAAGTTCCAATCTACCCAGTTCACTGTCCTGACGGCACAAGTAACGCTGCACAGCGTGGTAGACGATGCCAACGCTCATGGTCGCAGTTAACACAATCGGCGTGGAGGCAATGCCCCATTCGTCGGCGGCGGTGCGTCCGGTAATCTCGCCAAAGCCATTAAGCACAAAGCTCCCGGCCGGGACAGGTTCCCGCACTAGATCTCCGTCAGCTGGCCAGATGGCGGTGACCCCGGTTTGCGCCACGCCGCGCTCGTCATCGAAGCTAAGCGTGCAGTGACCCACACGCACACCCTTCACATCGGTGATGCTGTTCTTTGGGCCCGGGCTCATCGAACCGATGACCAGCCCCAACTCACGGCAACGTTTTCTAGTCTGCAACCTGGCTCTCTTCTGTATACAACCTACCGGACCGGATCAACCCGAAGTAAGCATGTGGCTAACTACCTCATCCTTCCCAATTGTAACCAGTGCGGCGTGCAGAATACCCTCTGAATACTCACTGCCCGGGTTAACACACAAGGTGCGACCCAATTTGGTTGTGCCCCTTGATTCGTGCACATGCCCATGTAGTGCGAGTAGCGGCTGGTATTTCTCTATCGCCTCACGCACAGCCTGCGAACCGACCGATGCCATCATAACCCCCGTCGTTCCCATTTTTGGGCGAAGGTCCTCGTCGAGCAGGGGCGCCTCATCGAGGCCTGAATCAAGCGGCGGACAATGCAGATTGAATACACAACACGACATATCCTTCACGGTGGCTGCCATCGCGTCTATCTTGCCCGTTAGCTCTTCCTCCGGCAGATCACGTGGGCAGTCGAACGGCGTCAGGTTGGCGTAGCCCAGGCTGATCATTTCATGGTTGTCACTGATCTGGAGCGTTTTGTCGTCGGGGCATGTGACGGCCCGGCAAGCATCCAGGACAGACCTAGTTTCATCGAAATCATCGTTACCAGGGCTGATGTAGCATGGGATTCCACTATCGCCCAGCCGCTCCGCCGCGATGTTCATCCATTCTTCGAGTCTCTTGAGTGCGAGTTCCTTGAAAAGCTCATCCTGCATCTCCTGGCTGCCTTTGAACGCCTCATATTCATCCGGTTCGAAGATATGCGGATAGACCCCTAATATTTCGGTCTTCTTGGTAAGCTCCTCGATCTCACCTTGGGAGGTGAGCGTCAACTGCTTGCCGAACAGGTAAGAATGGTACGTCGTATTAGCGGCTTTGATGATGGGTACGATCATCTTGCCCGTAATGTCGCCGCCAATCATGAGGATGTCGATATGTCGCCCCTTGCTGGCGTAGTGTTTGGCCGCATTAATAAACTTTTTGAAGCAAACTGTCGACGCGTGAATATCGGAACAGAAAAAGATGGTGGTACCATCAAGCTTCTTTTTTCTACCGAACATCCTAACCTCCTAAAGTCAGCTAAGTGACCTCATCGACATCCCGATACCACTTGATTCGCTCGCCAATACGATCACGCAACCTCCAACGCAACGTCGGTGGTTCCTCATCAATACAGGTGACAATGCTTTGGAGCCGGTCGCGGATGATTCGCCGATCATCAGCCGTTAGTACGTCGTACTTGTCAGCAAGCTGATTTACTTTTGCGAGATTGTTGGTGACGGTCCGCCAAAGACCCCAATCGGCCTTGCAGGTTTGAGCCAGATAGTCGATTCTGATCGCGTTATCATCTAGATTACTAACGTCATGTTCGCGTAGCAGAATCAATGTATCGATAATATCCTTTTCGTTGATCTGGGCGATCTGCATTTTCTCAAGTAGGAGATCGACGAGCGAGATTGTTGGGTGATTTAACTCTAATCGGCCTCTGAAATTGATTTCATGTGAAAACTCAAGCACGTCATAGAAGACGTCGGTATGCCAACCGTGGTCTTGGTGGAAGAAAATGGACCGCCGTAGGCCGGGTACGGACTTGATGCGTCGGTCTTCCACGTAGCCCATATCCCTAAACATCTGCTCAATCTCGGCCATCTGCTGACTATAGGCCATGAAGTCAATATCGGTGAACAAGCGCTGCGTCTCCTTATGGATATAGTTGAACTCCGGGCAGCGGACATGGAAAGCGATCGCACCAAGTAGCCGAAGGGTTAGGTTTCGCTTGTCAGCCAGGTCGAGTATCTTATTGGCTTGCTCGACGAAGGGAGCCGGGTCGGGAAACTGGCCCGTCATAATTCCTCTCAGAGTTAATGAACATTATTTAACCTGACCGTGCTAGCGAGCCATACAACGGCGCTTTGCGGTCTCGAAAATAGTTGTAATGCTGTCGTTTTTCGCGCTGCTCGTTGAGATCGAGCGTAGCCACAATCATACCTTCGCTATCATCCGGCATAGAAGTAACAGTCATCCCGTCAGCATCCACGATCCGGCTGAGTCCTATAAAATTATCATTTAAGCCCGGGTCGAATCCAACCCGATTGGAAAGCACGACAGGCATGCGATTCTCGAGTGCGCGCGCAGCATGGATGGTCGTTATGAAATTTTCGGGTGTTCCAACACTACCTGTTCCTACCCAGTGAGCGGCCATCGCCAGCAGCATCTCGGCACCTTTCAAAGATAAGACGCGCGCCGGCTCAGGAAACTCCAGATCATAGCAAATCGGCACGGCCACCCGCCCGAAATCTAGATCGAAGACTGACAATTCCGTGCCTAGGGCGAAGAATGACTCAGTCGGGGTGAAGATATGGGTCTTACGGTACGAGCCCACGACTTCTCCATTGCGTCCGATGATCACCGATGTGTTGTACACGGTCCCTGTATCATCTTTCTCAGCCGTACCGGCGATGATGTACATATTATGCTCTCGCGCTTTCTCGCCCAGCGCTTTAGTGCTTGGACCGGGAATCGGTTCGGCGAAATCGTAGAATTTGTCCTCTAGCGTGTAGCCGGCGGCAAGGATCAGCTCCGGAAACACGACTACATCTGCATTCTTCGCGCCCGCTTTATCCGCCCAACTGGCTACCTTGGCAACCGTCGCTGACTTATCTTCGAGCACAATGTCAATTTGGACTGAGGCAACTGTGACCTCTCGCTTAGTACCCATTAGTGCTTGCCCTCCTGATAGTGAACGGCCCATTACCCGCACCCTGCCGTGGCTTGAAATGTGTGGGGTTTGGAAAGTAGGCATTCATATCGTAAAAGGCCGGCCATCCTCCAACCGATGGCCGGCCCCAGACGTTCGCTCGACGGCCGATATCATCGTCAAGCACTACTAGTCCCCGCAATTACTCTGGGGGAATCTCTGTATACAACAAGTCGAGGTCGACGCCCTGTTTCTTACGAATAGATGCAACAACGTAATAGATGATCAAACCAACGATGTAGATACCGAGGACAAACCCGATCGCGACGGGACCGACCGGACCTGAGAACGCCGGTAGTGTGTACGACGAGTAAAGAATCAGACTGAACAGAACGAAATTGACCACACCGGCAATAGTGATCAATGGGACACCGAGTACTGTCCGCTTAACCATATCAGGCGCTGACTGGAACAGCTCAGGCTTACGGAAAGGCAACAACATCGCTGCAAAACTCGTGATCCAGAAGGCTATAGCGAAGATAGCGATATAGTTGAAGATATAGTCGAACAATGGAGTGAAAATAGAAGCCCACAGTAAGACCCATGCCAATATAGCGACCACAATCGTCGCCGCCCACGGGAAACGGGTCTTATCGGTCACCTTCGTCAGCGCAACAGGCATAATCTGGTCAAACGACCAGGCAAACATATTTCGCACGCAAATGCTGACCATAACGAAAAGCAGCAGATAGAACCACAAGAAAAAGCTAATGCCCATAAAGAAGAGCACGATAGGGTTAGTCGTCAGCACGCCGGCAAAAAAGTTGAGCACGCCGAATACGGGGAGCGGATTGGCGTCGGTGTTGTATTCGAGATAAGCCGCAGCGTTGTTGAACTCAGTGCCGACCACAGAATAGTAGGCGCCCATGATGATCATATAGAGAATGAAGCCAAAGGCCAGCGAGCCAATAATGCCATAGGTTTGTGTCTTCTGTGGTTCCTTGACTTCGCCACCGACATAGGAGGAATAGGTGAAACCTATGTACACCCAATATCCCAACGGCAAAGCTAGTAGAACCGCACCAAACGTTTGCGCGGTTGGGATCCACCCTTTCTCTTTGGCTAACTGGATGACTACGTTGTAGGCATCTTCTTTTATGTCGGTCGTGGAAGCCATAAACGCATTGAAAGCAGCGATGAACTCATCGCGGCTACTCCCCAAGAAAACAAACAACGTCATCAACGTCCCGACCGTGGCGATGACGAAAAACACATTGAGAAAGCGCCGCAAGAATCGCGTGCCCGCCAACAGAACCAAAACAACTGAGATGAGCACACACGTCCCGAAAATAAAGCTAGGCCATGGTTTTTGGATAAAGATGCCGGCGTCAAGCAGCGCCTTGCTTCCCAGCCCATGGCCGAGGGTGGCGAAACTGACTGCTAACGCGTAGTTAACAGTCCACTGCGTGTAGATGCCGATTCCTAAGAACTGCGACCAAGTAAAACCCCAGTTCGCCATAAAGCCGATGGCCGGGTGGAGGATGCGCCCGTTATAGACGTACTCACCACCTGAACGTGGCATGGCCCCTGCCAGTAGGCTGTAGACCAACCCGTTAAACAGGGCGAACGCCGTCCCTATGATCAAGATTAGGAAGATGTTTGCGCCGGGGAATAGCGCGCCTGCGAAGAACGGTGTAATAGCCAGCACCAACCCCAACGCGTAACCGATTACGTTGAAGCTAAAGGTGTCGAAAACCCCGAATTCTCTAATGAGTCCCGATGATTTTCTCGCAAATAACTCCGGGTGTGCGATTGCCATGGGCTTCCTCCTTTACAGAGTTAGGCAGCGACCCTGCTAGAGTACCCCGATAGTGGCCGATGGTTCCTGCTTTCTCTCGCCCAACGAGTGTCTAGCGATCCCCAAAAACTCCAGCCGGCTCCGGTAATCAAGTCGCTGAACGGTTCGGGTGAATTTCAAATGCACTATGCGCATGAAGCTAAAAGCACTCAAAGGTTGGCCCGAGGAAGAACGTCTCGCCGTTGCCTAAGGTGAGGTCCTCGCTGTTTTTGTGGCATAGGGGCTTGTGCGATTGTCATTTGCCCGTGCGATCGATTATACGCTCGCGATCTGATCTGGGGCAATATCCGCCACCCAGGGCTGGGCCAACGACCTTCGCCCATCGTACTAGACTAACGTACCCTACAAATATCTGTCGCCTACAGATCAACACGAGGAGTATGTGGGTAGTCCACCGTCAACGATACCCGTGCCGTAGACAAGTCGCGAAATGTTCGCCCAATAAGCCGCGGTCTCGCACATGCGACAAGCTCTCGACGTTCCGTACATAACGCAGCCACTAAGGTCGTGTGTACCGAGCCGCCTTGCTGCATGCCTGATCGCCTCCACTTCTGCATGCGCGGTCGGATCATGGTTCGTGATTACCCGGCTGGGGCCTTCCCCGACAATCTCCTTACCCTTCACCACTATCGCACCATAGGGTTGGTCGCCAGCCTCGACCGCGATCCGTTTCATCTCCATCGCACGCGCCATAAATGCCTTTGCCAGGTCGGTATCTACCAGGCTCCCCGCAGTTGCATGCACCAATGCCGTCGAAAACGGAAGAACCGTATACAAAATGGGCGCACTACCGACGGCTAGAATCCGCTTTAATATCGATCTGCGATCATCTGCTGCCAAACCATTACCATCGTTCATGAGATTCTGAATATGCATTCGACACCTCTTGAGAAATATTCACTCCAAGTTCCGCTCGCCGTGGATCTGTTTGTGGGCGATTAGTTGGGTCATTTCCTCAACTCTTTTCTGATCACCAGTTTCAAACCCGACCACACTTCATCTACCGCGCACACCTTAACATCGACCAGCCCTAACGGTAACGAAAGTTTCCGGACGGTGTCCTCCGTGACGTCGGTAGAAATCTTTGCGGACTTCTTTGGCCAGGAAACCCATATCATGCCGTTCTGCTTGATGCGGCCCATTATCCTGGGAAGGGCGGAACCAAGCTCAGTGGCGGATGTTGTAAACAGATGCCACATATCGATGTCAGTTGCGATCCGGTTGGATATCACAATATTATTCGAGACCCGACCGATTAGATCGCGATAGTGCTCGGGCGCATACGTAGTGCGCACTCGGAACCCTTCCTTGATGCCGAGCTTTTTTGCCAGCGTCGTTCCGGAGTATCCGGCCATGGCGCTAAGCTCTCTTGATGAGACGCACAACAAACAGGAGAACGATCGCGCCTATCACTGCAGCAACTAAAGTACCGATCAGGCCAGGTGCAATAATGCCGAGCTGCTCAAACAGTAAGCCGCCCAATACGGCACCAACGATGCCAACCAACGTATTTACGAACAGGCCAAAGCCCCGGCCTTTTGTCAGTTGCCCAGCGATCCAGCCAGCGGCCGCGCCGATCGCGAGAAATATTATCAGGCTCGGAATATCCATATTCCCTTCTCATCAATCATCTAGCCGCTCGCTGTAGCGTTACGGTTGCAAATGTGGTTTGTGTGTTAATCACAATCTACTCTGTATGAATCATCCACTTTCGTTGCAGAGTATTTCTTGTTCTTTGTAGTGTGAACATATGTAAACATTACCGTGTTTAAGATAATCACACGATAAGTCTCTATATAGGTTTTTTCGGGAGTGTCGGGCTCTCGTCGACCATCGGGATCCTCGATTATTCTAGTAATGGTTCGGTATATTCCGTTCTTATAATCCCAGCTTCCAAACTCTTTTTGTATCCAGTCCGGGACACCATCCTTGCATATCAAAAACAGTGTCGCGTAGGTTCCGTCGGTGTCTCTATGGATCAGCCATTTGACTATCGACCCGTCCTCTTGTGTTTTCCCATGCCACGTGCCAAGAAAATCGCTGCGTTGAAACGTATTTGCATCCTCAGAGACCGCGGCATGCGAGGTAGAAACCATGGCAATCATTGCTATGAGTAGACTTATAATTTTTACCATACACTTCATTCTATTGCTGTCAGATAACGGCGTTAAACATCTCGATCGCAGTACGTCTTCGTTGATGAAGGATAGCCTTTTTTCTGTCAATGAGTAACCTCAAGGTGAGATTTGATCCATCTTCTCTGGTAGGTTCGGTTGATGCCCGGGCCCAATCACAGTTGGGCGCTCGGGCAGGATCGATTGATCGACATCCGAGCGAAAGGTCTTGGCGTACGTCGCGATGACATGTTGGTTGGCGGGATCGATAAGGCGTAGCTCCACCTGATAATCGCGATTGGCCTTTACCCCCTGAACCGGTGGCGAGCGAAAGACATATTGCGTGCGCCCCCACTTCGCAGTCTCGCGGATGATGAACGGCTCCCCGCCACTTGGATTCTCGAACACCGCCTCGATGATCATGCCCGTGGGGATACGGCGGACTGGTCGGGCGACAAACCCATAGTCCGCCTGGGCTAATCGGTAGTTGAAAATGAAACCGCCGCCGATGAATTCGAAATAAGGTTCATCGCTGTCACCCGGCGAACATGCAACCAACACGACGACGGCCGTTATTATCAGCGCCTTTGTAGACACCACGTTGTCCGTGAATAGTGATCCGTGAGCCGTAAGACGTGCAGCTTAGTCATTGAGTATATAGAAAGAGTGTGACGGCTTCCGGTCGTTTAGAGTTTTATGACGTTGCCGTGCGTCTTGCAAAAGACTTAGCTGGTACGGATCAGGAGCTTGGTCATACCTGGTTAGTTCTTCATATAAGTCCAGCGCCAGGGCACGATACTGTTCTGACCGCTGCGTATCAGTTTCTTGATCTCCGACGCTGAAATATTCATGGTGCTCGTGCTGCGAATTGGGACGCAGTATTTCCCATAGATCATCATAGGCATTTGCCAGGTCCGATGTGGCGTTGATGAAATATCTTCCGTTTGGGTATTGCGACCGATACGACTTCAGGGCATCGACCCATTGCTGCCCCGATGCCATATCATTTTCACCCCTTTCTAGCAGCTTGTATTCGTAAACGTCGCGATATTTGGAGTTTGGAAACAAGTCTCTCAGGTGTCTAAGGAACTCGTGCTCATAGATGGTACCGCCGTAGTAGCCAAGACGTGGGTCCAGGCCCATCTCAAGATACCGGGCAACCCCTGGCCAGTTCTGAAACTGGACACCGGTGCGACCATAATTGGTCTCTTTCTCGTAGCGGGATGCAAGCGGGCGAACCGCTTTCTCAGTGATCTTGTCGCCATGGAAAAGACAATCTTCTAGATTCGAATATTTTGTTGGCGATGTCGCTTTCAAGCACGGCGCTAATATGCCCACTGCGGAGACATATTCCTTCTTATCCGCTAGGGCTAGTGCCGTTTCGATATCGATTCTAACCTGTCGTGCAAACGCAGGGGCGGAGCTCACTAGCAAAATAACAAGGATCGGGAATCTTAGAAGTGGCATATCGAAGACTGCCAATAACTGACTGCAGTTGAATGTCTTAATTGCAGTATAGATCCGTCGGTGGGCGAGGCGGTTATTGATGCTCGAAGAACCGGGCACGAAATCGGTCGACGATATCAAACAGATCTTCAGGCAGCCGGTTTCGCACTTCTGCCTCGATGACGTCGGGTACGCCGCCGTAAAACGCCTCTGCAATCCCACCGGCGATACAGGCCATGGTATCGGCGTCACCACCCAAGGAGACGGCAAGGCGTATCGCGCCTTCCAGGTTGGGGGAATCCAAGAAACAGATGATGGACTCTGGTACCGAACCCTGACAAGACACATCGAACGCGTAACCAGGCCGAATCTCGTCTACCACGCGGCCCAAATCATAGCCAAATCGCTCGCTAAGCTCGCGCCGCAATTCGGATTTGCTCGCACCGTGGCGGGCAAGAAATATGGCTAGCGCCGTAGCCTGGGCGCCGCGCACACCCTCTGGATGGTTGTGCGTGACTGCCGCACTTCGCTGCGCTTCGCTAAGCACTTCATCGATCGTTTTGGCGGAAAAACCGACGGGGCTGACCCGCATGGCCGAGCCATTCCCCCAACTGTTATAGGCGCCTAAAGAATCGTCATAGAGCCACTCGTGAAAGGACGCACCGTATCCACGGTGAGGGTATCTGCGCCCGTAACGCCTAAGGGCGCTCGCATAGTCACCGCCCTCCAAAAGCACAGCGGCAACCGCGATGGTGAGCACAGTATCGTCGGTAAAGGTCGAGCGCGACGAAAACAACGGAAAGTCCGTCTCTTTGCGACCGCTTCCCTCAAACACAGAACCGACAATGTCACCGGCGATAGCGCCTAGCATAGCCAATCATATAGGCAGTGATCTTGTTCGTGAACAGGGTGACTTTGCGGACCAGTCCGGGGCCCCTATGTCCTTATAAGTTTTTGTTGTTACGTAATTCTCTATTCGTATAACCGCGTGCTCAGCCCTAGGATAAACTTACTTGTTGCGGCACGCCCTCTCATCCGAGGGTGTTCCGCGAAGCCACTGAGGGTAGTGGATTAACACAGAACAACCGCAGCCGGGCCGATAGATACGCCACCCAGCCACCGGCGCGGGACATACACGGGTAGAGCAATATGATTCAACTGTTACTGCCGCTAATCGTCGAGCCAGCGGAACTCGAGAAATACCTCGGTCGCGAGAATCTGTTAATCGTCGACCTGAGCTCACGCGAAATGTATGACGAGGTCCACATCCCGGGGGCCGTGCACCTTGACCCGGCCCTCCTGAACTCCGGTGAACAACCGGACGTGGGATCGCTCCCGAATGACGCGCAGCTCTCCACGATCCTATCTACGATCGGGCTCAC
>Ga0224508_10000247_pt1 | contig 55464 bp, 49 predicted proteins | sample SF_Jan12_sed_USG_4_FD_170157 | JGI IMG/M metagenome (GOLD analysis project Ga0224508, IMG submission 170157) | Sediment microbial communities from San Francisco Bay, California, United States - SF_Jan12_sed_USGS_21 | ecosystem: Environmental > Aquatic > Marine > Sediment | place: USA... | reverse complement strand
TCGAGCAATGCTTGATACACCTTGCAGTCTGTCTTTTTGTGTTGTCCACGCGCGATGTAACTGCCGCGGCCGGTTATCTTCGGTGCAGATACCGGTGGCAGATCCGTCGGTGGCATCAAACACGTCATCGTCGCCCAGTACTTCTCGTGCGAATAACTGTGTCGATACCCGTGGTATTCCGTAGCCGAAGATAATTAAATGCCCAGGCACATCGACACCGACGTGTAACCAATGTGCCGGTTGCTGAATCTGGGACAAAACACCAGCCAACGCAGGCTCAAAGGATCAGTATGGATCTGAACTCTATTGCTATCATCGTCGCGGGATTTCTGTTGTTTGCGCTCTTTTCAGGACGACTCCAGGGGACTGTCCTGACCGCACCGCTGGTGTTTATTGTGTTTGGTTATCTGGTCGGCGCAGGTGGGCTGGGTGTGGCGCAGGTCGATCCAGGGAATGATGCGCTGCATCTGGTGGCGGAATTGACGCTTATTCTGGTGCTGTTCAGTGATGCGGCGCGCATCGATCTGGGCAGTCTCAGGCGTGATCATAATCTGCCGTTGCGCATGCTCGTCGTCGGGTTGCCGCTGGTGATGCTGACCGGTGCTGTGCTGGCAGCAGTTCTGTTTCCCGAATTTGCGTTTTGGGAAGCGGCCCTGCTGGCGGCATTGCTCGCGCCTACGGACGCGGCGCTGGGCCAGTCGGTGGTATCCGCCCGCGAGGTTCCGGTGCGTATCCGCCAGGCGATCAACGTGGAAAGCGGTCTCAACGACGGTATCGCATTGCCGGCCGTGTTGTTGTTCGCCGCACTGGCGAGCGCGTCGCATGCGGACACAGACGCTGGTGAGTGGCTGCAGTTCGGTTTGCTGCAGATCACACTTGGTCCTGTGACCGGTGCGATCGTCGGTATGGTCGGCGGGCGTGTTCTGGATCGCGTAGCAGAAAAGCAGTGGGCGGCGACCTCATTCCAGGGTATCGCTATTCTGGCGCTGGCATTGCTCTGTTTTGTGTTGGCGGAAATGCTTGGCGGCAACGGTTTCATTGCGGCTTTTGTTGGTGGTGTTGCGTTCGGCAATACCATACGCCACCCTTGTACATTTCTGTTCGAGTTCATGGAGACCGAAGGCCAGTTGCTGATGCTGATCACATTCATGGTGTTCGGCGCCGCGTTACTGCCCAAGGGTCTGCAGCATATCGACGGCAGTGTTGTGTTCTATGCGCTGATGAGCCTTACAGTGATTCGTATGCTGCCGGTAGCCGTATCGTTATTCAGGACCGGCGTCGGCTGGCCCACCCGGTTGTTTTTAGGCTGGTTCGGACCACGCGGCATCGCCTCGATTTTGTTTGGACTGCTGATTCTCGAGGAGATGGAAGTTGCCAATGTTGAGAAACTGTTCGCAATCACCATCGTCACCGTCGCGCTGAGCGCGCTGTTGCACGGGGTAACGGCGGCGCCGCTGGCCAGGCTTTACGGGCGTAAAGCGGCGGCGATGGGCGAGTGTGAAGAGAATCGTGTGGTGACTGAGTTGCCACTGCGTGAGGGCATGCAACAGACACAAGATCAACCGGGATTGTTGTGAAATGGCCTGAGGAACCTTCTGATGACGACGACCTTCCCCACGATTCCGGATTCTCCCGCGTTTACGAGCACGCGCGATGCCCTGCATGCTTATTCGCGCATCCTGGGCGACTGGGCGGCTCATTGCCGCACCCGGCGCAAGCACTGGTGGCATGGCAGTGTGCGCCTGGCATTGCATGGGCTGAGCTCTGGAGTCATTTGTCACAGCGTCGACTTCCAGCTGGATCTCGATGTGCGCGACAGCCAGTTTCGAGTACAAACAGCGAACGGCAGCTGTCTCGTACAGGCGCTGCATGGGCAGACGCCGGCCAGCCTCGCTGAAGCAGCGCGCGATTTCCTTGGCGCAAATGGTATAGCGCCCGAACACATGCCGGCGCCGCGAGAGGATGCAGCGCATGCACGAACGTACGTCGATTTTTCGCCAGAGCATGCACGGACGATAGGCTATGTGTGGCGAGCGGTGCTAACCGCCCTGGAACGTCTGCGAAACGAATTGCGCGAAGAAACGAGCCCGCTGCAACTGTGGCCGCACCATTTCGATATCTCGCTGTTGTGGCTGCCGGGCGAGTTGATCCATGGTCAAGACCCCGACAATGAAGAATACGCCGATAAACAGATGAACTTCGGATTCACGCTCGGCGACACCGGCATAGGGGAACCGTATTTTTATATCACGGCTCACCCGCTACCCGATGCGCTGCAGGCTACGCCGCTGCCGGAGGGCAGTTACTGGAATACCTCGAGCTTCACCGGTGCCGCGCTGTTGTACAAAACGCTGTTGCGACAAAGCGATCCACAGACCTACCTGCTGGAGCTCTGGCGCATCATGGTGCACGCTGGCCGCCAACATCTGCTAGCCGGCAACTAGGCAAAGGACACACCTGCTATGACTGATGACAACCTGCAATGGCACCGCGTTGCCGATGTCGACGAATTACCGCCGGGGCGGGTGAAAACCGTTACGGCGGGCACCCGCTCCATGGCCCTGACCAACATCGAGGGAAATTACACGGCGATGGACAACCGCTGCCCGCACCAGGGTGGGCCACTGGGCGAAGGTTCTATCGAAATCGGCGCCGATGGCCAGTGCTGGCTGCGTTGCCCGTGGCACGGTTGGGACTTCGACCCGCGCACCGGATTGCCGCCCGGTGGGCACGAAGACAGCGGTCAAACGCTGTACCCGTTAGAGGTACGGAAAGATGGTATCTACATCGGCCTGGAGGCCGACGCCGACCATTCCGTCACGGTTACCGACGTGATGGCCGAGACCATGACTAACTGGGGCGTGACGACGGTGTTTGGCATGGTCGGCCATTCCAACCTGGGGCTCGCCGATGCGTTGCGCCTGCAGGAAAAACAGCAACGCCTGCGCTACTATGGCATTCGTCACGAAGGCGCCGCTGCGTTCGCCTGTTCCGGGTACGCAAAATTGACCGGTAAACCGGCTGCCTGCCTGACCATCGCCGGGCCCGGCGCGACCAATCTGATGACTGGATTGTGGGACGCCAAAGTCGACCGGGCGCCGTTACTGGCCCTCACCGGGCAAGTCGATGTGCAGGTGCTGGGGCCCGGTGCTTTTCAGGAAATCGACCTCGCCACCGCATTCGCGCCGGTGGCGCGTTTCAGCCACACAGTTCTGCACACGTCCAAACACGCGGAACTGATGTCGCTGGCCTGTAAAAACGCTCTGGTTGAACGCGATGTCGCGCACCTGATATTTCCTGACGACGTGCAGACGCTGCCTGCCGCGGAGACCGACAAAGCCGCGTTTCCCGAGGGCCGTGTGGCGGCCGCGGAAATCACGCCAGCGGAGACCGCGCTAAAGGATGCGACGGGCTTGATTGCCAAGGCCAAACGTCCGATTGTCGTAGTGGGCTATGGAGCACGCGATGCCATGAGCGAGGTGATCGCGCTCGCGGAACCGCTGCGCGCGCCGGTCCTAACGACATTTAAAGCCAAAGGTCAGATCTCGGACAAGCATGCGCTGGCCGCCGGGGTGCTGGGCCGGTCCGGAACGCCGGTCGCGAGCTGGTTCATGAACGAATGCGACTTGATTCTCGCGTTCGGTTCGTCGTTTTCCAACCATACTGGTATCACGCCGAAGCGGCCCATCGTGCAAGTCGATTTCGAGCGAATGGCGCTGGGTAAATTTCATGCCGTCACGGTCCCGGTCTGGGGTGAAATCGGTGTGACAGCGAAACGCCTCGCGCAAGCCCTGCCGAATGAGCCGGCGACCGTCGATCAACGTCCGGAACTGGTCGAGCGCTGGTCGATCTGGCGGAGTGAAAAGGCCGGCCGCCTGGCCGATGAACGCGGGCAGGGCCTGAATTCGGCCAGCGTTTTCGCGGCGATGACTAACGTGTTACCCGACGATGCGATCATCGCGGTAGACGTCGGCAACAATACCTATTCCTTCGGCCGCTATTTCGAAACCGTGAACCAGCAAATCCTGATGTCGGGCTATCTGGGGTCCATTGGTTTTGCGTTTCCCGCCGCCATGGGTGCGTGGGCGGCGACGCAGGATCAGGCTGCGTACCGTGGCCGCAAGGTCGTCTCAGTGAGCGGCGACGGCGGTTTCGGCCAGTACATGGGTGATTTCAACACCGCCGTAAAATACAATATGGCCATCACGCATGTACTGCTGAACAACTCGCAGCTCGGCAAAATCTCCAAAGAACAGCGTGCCGGTGAGTGGCCGGTCTGGCAAACCACGCTGCACAACCCGAGCTTCGCGGCGTACGCGGAATTGTGCGGTGGCAAAGGCATCAAAGTCACACAGGCTGCGGAATTGGAGAACGCGCTCGGCGAAGGGCTCGCGCACGACGGTCCTGCGTTGGTCGAAATTATCACCGACGCCGATCTGATCTAGCGGGGGGTACGTCTCTGCGGGAGCGGCTTTTTCGATCATGGCGTTGTTGAGTGTTTCGGTGTTTGTGTGGTTGGCTTCCGTGGGCTTGCGACTCGCTGGTCTGTCCGAGGGTACCGCGCGACCGTCAGCGGCATTCGGTTCTTCGTAAATACGTTTGATCCCGATATCCATTCGCCTGCTCGCCAGCGGAATGGGCGTTTCAGGTCGATGGTGATGCAGAATCAGCCCATACGAGTTCCTTGTAACTAAATCCTCGCGACACAGTGGGTTTCACTACTTGGAAGTACGGTTTTTCAATTCCAGAGCGTTACCGACGAACATCGCCGCGTGCGACCAAGTAGACTGCGCCAGGTACTTGATTGCGGTACTGAACCGTAGATTACCCTCGACGAGCAAGACGTCGGCCGGCTCTAATACTACTTCTAGCGTTTCGAGGTCGTGCACCGATACAGCATCGCCTGATCGGCTGGGTAAGATAGGCCGCAAGGGCGCGGCTCACAACGTTTCTCAACCATGCAAACATATGCCGAACCTGCTGCGAGTCGTCTAGGCGCGGAAGCTTCGCGAAGGATATGGTTTAGATGCGCAGGCACTCAAGACGTTGCGGCGAAGACCTAAAATGCATCGCCTGTTGACGGCGCCTGCCACATCATCGATGCTCTCCGTTGAGAATATGCGCATGATGTTGATTTTGCGAAATCTCGTCACCGTGATGGCGGTGCTCAGTTTCATCTTCCCGATAGGAATGACCCTCTACGCGAACAGTTCGACGTGGTTCGGTGTTGGCGCCGGAATGCTTGCGATTTTTGCCGTGCTGACACTGTTCTGCGACTATTTTTCAATGCTCGGGATCGGTGGAGAGAAAACCAGGCCTGATCCCTACGCTCGTCCCAGAGCGGGCATCATTGCTATAGCTTCTGGTGTATTTTGGGTAATCAGCGCCTGGCCGGAATCATAGCGCTACGGTAGCTGCCCGCTTGGCTATGTGCTGCATTGCGGCATCGGTGCGTGTCAAGTAAGGCCGCGTGGGATTTGCACAAACGGCAACGCCAGCAAGCCGATTGCGTGGCTTTCATCACGTTCGAATCCTCTTGAGACTCCGACTTCTATTCGAGCGGGCGGCAACCGGATCACTGCCGGGTCTGTCAAACCGGGCTTCTTATCAGAGTTCGGGCATGGACACCCCGTGGGCCAACGATCGGAAGGAGGTAGCGGGAACAACGTTACCGACTGCGGCGTCAACGGGTAGCTCCGGCGATCACCGCGCGGGGAGGGGTCGCAGGATCTTGTAACGGCCGGCTATCCAGTCGGACATCCCAGTGCAGTACCACTTCGAAAAGCGGCGGTCCCGGGGCCCCCCGGCCAGGCAGGAACGGAGCTCCTTCTCACCTAGGTCGGCGATAATACGCAGGGAGGGCGCGAAGCTGGTGAGCCGGCCGGCGCTCTCGTAGATCTGCCCCTGGTGGGGGGTGGCCCGGCCCCCTGGGATGGCGTAGGGCCCCCGGTCGAACCCGAGGAAGCGCGGAAATTTATCCCCGAACAGCAGGTGGCTCATCACCAGTCGGTTCCGTTCGCCCCACCGAGCGTCGACCTTTGCCGGCAGCCTCTTGAGGGCGGCCTCGAACAAGGCTTCCTGATTCCGTCCGCCGTGCCAGGGCGAGGTCTTCGCCAGCAGCAGACGATCCACGTTCTGATAGAAGTCGATGAACACTCCGGTGCCGTCCAGCAGGTACTCGAAGACCTCCTCGCCAAGGGTGGGCTGCAGGAGTTCGCGGTAAAGCTCTCGATAGAGCTTCTCGAAGATCACGGCGCCCCGGGAGTCTACTCCGTAGTCGCAGTCCCACTCACGCAGCAGCATCCCAGCGTCGGTATCGGGCAACAGAGAGCGGAGCTGTTCCATGAACTCGGCGGCCTGGATGGAGTAAGTGTCGCAGTGGAGCTCCTCGCAATCCTCGACGCTGACCTGCACGCGCTGCGCGAGCTGCGCGGTAATGCGACGGGCGCGGTAGTCGCCCATGGGCATGTTGATAGGGGACGCCAGACCCAGGGCGTTGAGATCCTGATTCGCCGTGACCAGAAACCCCTCGGGCGGATTCACGACCCGCGGCAGATCCTCCGCAGAGACCATGCCTTGCCAGTCGTTGGCCGGATCCCAGCCCGGCAGGGGTACAAAGCCCGTGGCTCCTTCGGGTCGGCGGGGCATCAGACCGGACATCTGGAACCCGATGTCGCCTAGGCTGTCGGCCAGAACCCAGCTCCAGGAGCTTTCTACCCGCCCGAGGGCCGCCATGCCCTGATCGACGGTGGTAGCCTGCCACAGGTTCTTGATCGCCATAAGCGTCTCGCCCCCTGAGCGGCTCGGCGTCCAGCGGGTGGTCAGGTAGTAGCCCTCCTGATGGGGATCCCCGTCGAGCACGCCGTGATCGTTCTCATAGTAAGTGACGGTCACCGGGTTCTGCTTCTTGCGCAGGATCTCCTCGGTGCGCACCGTGAACGCCTGCCAGTCGTCCGCCTCTCGGCGGAATCGGCCATCACGGCAGTGCTCCACCCATGAGTCCACTGCATCCATGAAGGTGTAGGTCGAGCCCCAGGCGAGGTGCTCGCTGCGACCCACCAGAGGCGCGGGCAGCCCGGGCATGTTGGCGCACAGAAAGTAGCGGTCCGGCAGTTCGATGACCTGCTCGACCCACACCGCGGGCAGGCGGTTGATTTCCAGATGAGGATCGTTGGCCATCAGCGCGCTGCCGGTAGCTGATTTGGAAGCCGCCACCACCCAGTTGTTGGAGGCCATCATGCGAGGGGCGGCGCTAAGCCACTTCAGCGCCTCCGGCACGATGCGCTCGCCCAGCGTCACTCGCTCGATCAGCGCCCGGTCAAGGCCGACGAGGTTGCCCGGGAACAATGCCTCGAGCTTGTCGTTTGCCACGCCGGCCTGCACCAGTTCCAGCAGCAAACGCTCGCTCTCCGCCTGGGACTGCGCCAGCGTCAGGTAGCCCGTCATGCGGGCCAGGAGCATGGTGTCCTCCAGCCGCCAGGGTTCGGGGCGGTAGCCCAACAGCCAGAATTCCCAGGGCCGCTTCACTGCGAGCCGGGTGTTGATGCCGTCGCAGTAGGCGTGCAGCAGTGAGATGCACTCCGCGTCCAGCTTGGCCAGCTCCGGCGCCAGGTGGCCGCCCCAGTTCATGCGACGGAAGAAGCGATCCAGCTCGAGCAACTCGTCGTTCGAGCTCAGAAGCTCGCAGGCTCGACCCTGGCCGAGCACGCGCATGAGAAAGAGCTGGATGCCGCGGTCCAGGGCGTGGCAGTAGCCCATGCCCCAGTGAGCCGCTTCGAGGGTGGGAGCGATTATATGGGGGACGCCGTGCTCGTCTCGCCACATGGACAGCCCGTAGGGAACTCGACCGCCGCGGGGCTTGATGCGCTTCGCCATGGGGCTCCTCTGGTCGCGAGGCACCGTTGAAATCGTCAGAAGCGAACTAGCGGACTATTTCAATTCCTTGCAATTGGCGTAATAGCTGACCGTTGCAGGCCAGTCAGAGAATACGCCGAGCACACCAACATCTTGCGCCAAAACATCCAGCACTTTGAGCATGTCACCGTCATTATTGATAACTGGTGTGATCGATTGGTAGTACCAACCGCCGCCATTTCCGAGTAATCCAGATCGTTCCAGCGTCCAGGCGATGATATTGAGTCCGGCAGTCTTCGCCGCGTCGGCGTAGGCAGAAGGTACGATTTCGCTGTTCGCGTCGAGGTCGATCAACATCCAGATCGGCGGGGCAATAATCCGCACGCCATCTGCCGCCAGCTCCTCCATCGACGGCGAATAGGTTGATGGATCTCTGAAGTCAAAGCTTGAGTCATCGTATCGGTCGTCCAGGTATACTGCATTTCTTCCGAACCGAGGTTCATTAGTGATCCAGTATTTTACATCGTCCAGGTTAAACGACTGGGCATAAACATCTTTCGCATTGACCCCGGCAATTTTATATTCGTCGATCATCTGCTGTGCGTAAGTCTCTTGCGTATAATCACCGTCGAAGGGCATTTCCACACTTGGGCTTTTCAGCTCCGGCGTCATCTTAACTCGTAACAATTCAAACAATTCGATACTTTCCGCATGGCTCAAGAGCGTGCCCTCTTGGGTATATAGATCCGTACGCCACTTGGGAGTTGCGTCCAGATATTCTTCGACCGAGGCGGCTCGTGAGTTAGTCGCGTCCATTTTGCCCTTGAGCGATTTGAATTCCTCTAACGTGATATCGTTTGTGCAACAGCTCGCTGAGGCAGGAGTCACCAGGTTTCCGTCCACATCAAATGTGACAGGATCAAAAGGAATCGCACATTTCTCGGCCAGCGGTGTAACGAGTATGTTCGTTGTGGTGTGCAGGTCGCACTGCGAGTGACGACAGACCAGTTTGCGGTCTTTAGTGAAAGTGACATCACATTCAAGTATGCCGGCACCCATTCTTGCCGCGGCTACATAGGATTCTCTGGTGTGCTCCGGGAATTGCATTGCCGCACCGCGATGGCCAATCGAAAAATCAGTTTTCCTGAAACGATTTTCCTTGTTGTTGCATTGTTTCAATTCGCCTTTAAGATGGCCTGAGTCCATGTCATCGACTAGATAGTAAGGTCGTGGTCCAAGCTGCACTGTTTCGCTGTATTCGTGGTCGCCAAAATATTTCGGAGAGGCACACGCCAGCAACGTAAACATCGACAAAGCCAGTAAGATTGCGCTTGTATATTGAACCAAAGAGCAGATCTTCATTCACGCCTCCAACACGGCAAGTTCTCCGTTTCCCAAAGAATGATTGATGGCGCTGCTTAACTGAGGATTCTTTTATCACTACCAGGACATCTTGCACTGATTCGGATCAACGATCGCGGTCAAAGCGATGCGGTGGATGTTCTGAACGACTCTGCGTTACAGCATGTCGGGATCTGGATTCACACAGGACGCGGGCGCGCCAGTTTCGTCTGGATTGGCTCGAGTACGGAAATCCCTGTCATTGCGGGTCCCCGGTCGCATGCCGTGAACTCACGCACTGTCAGGGCATATTTGCACCAAATAGCGCATCCAAGCGCTCGGGCAGGCGGAGCGTCGCTCCCGACTCCTTGAAACGGCAACGCCAACAAACCGGTTTGCGTGGCTTTTATAACCTTCGCATCCTCTTGCGGACGTCGTCTTAATAGACTTCGCCGGCAACAGGCTAGATATCCGTATCGTCGCGGGAGAGTTCCGGGAACATCACGGCGACTGCCTCGTTGAACACCGCAATCTCCCGCGCATCCACGCCATCCAGGGAAACCACGTGATTAAGCTTTTGCATCAGAGACATGCGGACGTTAGGATTGTTTTTGAGATGATCTTTAAGGGTTAACAGGTCGGTCTGGAGATCGCTCTCCAGGGCGTGTGCGCTGTGGTAAAGGTGCGCGACGGCGGCGTGGTCGATACCGAATTCACTGGTCATTATTTGCTCGAATTTCGCCTTCTCCTTTGCGCTCTCCAGCGCATCAGCCTTGATGACGTGAAACAATACCGAAGCAAGCGCTGTACGTATCGCCTCGTCCTCATCGGCGAACAGCTTGCCTCGCTCGGCCAGAGCTTCGAACCAGTGTTGCAGTGACTTGAACATGAGAGTTCCCTGTTTCAATTGAGTGTATGCTGCGGCGGTTGATGGCGGACGGGACGGTACAGGTCCGCTTAGCATCTCGCTCGCTGATACCTATAGTAATGCGTACTTGTATGCTCGACGACTGCCTCGTTCACAGTTCCGAGCCTGGCGGTCGGACTTTGGACAATTCTCAGCTTGGATTTCTGCAATATCTTCATTCGCAAAAAGCCTTACCTCCAAAAGAAACGCGGCATCCGAGAAGTCCTCACGCGTTATTCTATAGCGCCCGCGCTAGACGTCGTAGAAACTGGCGCTCTTGGGCGCACGGTGAACCACACGGGTGGTGCGCAGTGCGGAAAACGACCGCGGCAACGCGCTTGACGGCATTGAGCTAAATACACTGAGTACAACAAATATGGAAGAGAGTTCTCCCTCTCCCGGCACGCCCGCAATCGCGCCGGCGGTTTGCTTCATCGCGTCATTGATCTCCGAAGTTCGCGCATCCAAGGCGCCGCGGAGGATGCCCAAAAACGCCAGCACTTTGTTGATCTGATTGACGTCGTCGCGGCTTCCGGCCGCGATGACCGACGCCAGATCGACCACCTCATCGGGCATCACCGTCGGGATCGGATTGCTCATCGCAAATTATGATTGGCGCGTGCAAAGTCGATCGCCAGGCCCTGCGGCGATTGATCTAAGAGAGCTTGATGGCATGAATGAAGCCGCTGAGTTTGCCGGCTAGACCTGCGTTATTATCGAGATCAACGTTCTAAACCTCTTGACCTCGTGCTCGTTACTTAGTGCTATAAGTATTTTCACAAGAAAATCCATCTTGTCCGTATGCGGCCATTCTGTGACCTTTATCCAGATATTTATTTCTTATTGTTTCCGAAAAAAACACGCTAAGTAGTATTAGATAAACGGAAGTAAAATTGTCATGCACAAAGGGGTTTTCGGAAATGCCAAAAATCATGTAATTGGTAACAAATATAATACCTACGGTAGAAAGTAGCGGACTAGATTCTCTGGCCTTGAGAAATGTGTAGATCGGATAAAATACGAACACAAACATGACGGCCAGTCCAATAACGCCTTCATTAATGAGTGTTTCAAAATAAGTGCTGTGCAGTCCGCCTATTCCTCTTTCCGTGTCCAGAACGATAAGGTCAGGATGCGCAAGACCCTTTTCAGCATAACGTTTGACATGCTTTCCGGCATTTCCTCCACCATAACCAAAGAAAAAGGCATCATGCGTGATGTGCAACGCGACCCTCCATTGCTCCAGGCGGAAGCCGACGGAATTGTATTTAATAGGTATATCTTTAGGAGCGCCTTGCGCAACAAATGTAGTAAATTCGGAAACTGCCAAATTCAGTCTCTTGTGCACGGTTTCTGTGAAAAAAAAGGTGGAAGCAGATATTGTTACTATTGGAACGATTACCAGAATTGCTCTCTTGTATTTCATGAACTTGAAACATAACAATGGAATCACCAGGACACAGAACACTGAAGCGATCCAGGCATTTCTCGAACCGGACAAATAGACCGCCAGCGCAGAAAGCATGGCAGAAATAATGTACAGCCATGTTGTGACTGAAAATTCCTTTTTAAAGAATAGAAGTATCAAGGTTGTAGAGAAAAACAGTATCGACAAATCGCCAAAAATAATCGTGCCGTAAATACCTGATCCCTGCGGTAGCCCTAAATAGAAAACATCAAATATCGCCTGCAATCCCAACGCGGCTCCACCGGTTACTATGCCCATGAAAAGGAGGCCGGATAGATCTTTATATTGTCGTATCAGTAGATACGTAGGAAAGAACAAAATGTACTTCAGGACGTTGCTCAATCTGCGGATCGAATTGTCACTCCAGCCGTTCAGGCTGGCCGAAATCGTGAAACTCAGTAGCAACAGAATGAATAACGCGAAAAGAATCTTTTCTTCTTTAAAGAGGTCGTGAGATTTTCTGAAGACCACGAACAACGCCAGCAATGCCAGCAGTGAATAAATACCGCTGAGCCAATGCCGGACGCTCAGTGACAGTACAGGAAACAATAGAATTCCAAGAAGTACGAGATTTTCCGGGTATGCAGACTGCTTTATACGTTCGTATACTAACTTCGGCCTAGACAACATTTCTTGGGAGTCTCATCAATTCAGTATGCTGATGTCTCTGCGCATCACATAACTGGTGAAAAAATTCGTACCGGCACTATCTGCATAACTGAAAGAGCAGTACAGCTGAATATGTTGCCTGGTAGATTATGATAGGCGCATGCCTTCAGGGAAATAACTATGGGATTACTCAAGAGCATAAAAAAAAGAATCGACTGGGCGACCAAGGTCAAGTTTGATAAAAGAACGGGGTTTTACAAATACAATCGGTTTGGAAAAACTATCTATATCCGATACCCGAGACATTACCTGGAAGTAAACTCGAATATCTGGAATTGTGAAAATCTTGTTTTCCACTATTACTTACCGAATCCATGTGACGTGATTGTCGACCTCGGCGCAGGATATGGGGAAGAGGCTATATATCTGTCAAAATATGCCAACGGTTTTCGATATATCGGAGTGGAAGCTCAGCCTGTCATTTATGAGTGTTTAGCAAATACATTCTATGAGGCAGGTGAGGAATTTGTTGCGTCGCCCTACGTTATTACCGACAAGGAGAAAGTGAAATTTGCCAGTGGGCGATCCTATGCGGCAGTCGGTGAAATACCGGCGGCCTACATAGATATACCGACGATGAACTGGGAGAAATTCATACAGTCTTATGATATCAGTCGGATTGATTTATTCAAAATGAATATTGAAGGTGCGGAACAACAGGTCATAGAAAATATTAAGGATTTCAATATCATCAAACGTTTCATAATCTCCTGTCATGATTTTCGGGCGGACAATGGTGAGGGTGAATGGTATCGAACAAAGGATATTGTAACCAGGAAGCTTGAAGAGCGTGGTTATGTGCTCAAGGGATTCAATTATGGTATCAGCTGGGCAGATGACTGGATCTACGCTGAGCGGGGTACGTAAAGCGCAAACGGTATTGCCGCTGATCACCGTGTTGTTCGAGCTCGTTGCCGGGTCCCGTGCGTGTACTGAGCGCGGCTTCAAGGACCAGCCTGTTTGATGTGCGCAGCGCTGGCAGGTTCCGACATCGATTGGCCGGTGAGAGCTTGTGGTGACGTAAGACTTTTCGGCGCTCTGCGCGCTCCAGATTCTGAAAAAAGACCGAATGGTGGCGCGATACTCCACAAGAAACCGGATTAGAAACAGTTGGCACGCGGGGGCCACTTATTGCGAGAATTCGTCGCAGACTTGAAACTGGAGCCAAGCCTCATGACCGCTCACGTCATCGACTCCGAGCTGTTCGGAACAAGCTTTGCGCCGGCCGATTTGCGCGATCTATTCAGCGATGAAACGCGCGTGCAGCGTTGGTTCGACGTGGAAGCCGCGCTTGCCGCCGCGCAAGCCGAACTTGGTATCGTCCCCGAAAACGCCGCGCAGGAGATTGCACGCAAGGCGCAGGTTGCCAACATCGATTTACAGTCGATCGGCGCGGGAATAGCCGAGACCTCGCATCCCCTGGTGCCCGCGATACGCGCGCTGGCGGCGGTTTGTGAGGGGGAAGCCGGGCAGTGGGTGCACTACGGGGCGACCACGCAGGACATAATGGATACGGGTGCCATATTGCAGGTGCGCGACGCATGGAAGATCCTGCTTCTCGACTTACATACCATTCGTGAAGCCCTGGCGGCACATGCACGCCAGCATGCCGGCACGATGATGGTCGGACGCACCCATGGTCAACAAGCGCTCCCGATAACCCTGGGTTTCAAATTGTCGGTGTGGGTCGATGAGATCGATCGTCATCTGGAGCGGTGCGCCGAAGCGGAGAAACGCGTGTTTGTCGGCAACATCACGGGCGCTGTCGGTACCATGGCGTCTTTTGGGAGGCAGGCGATTGACTTGCAACGACGAGCTTTGCGAAAGCTCGATCTCGGCGTGCCTAGAATTTGTTGGCATTCGTCTCGAGATCGTATCGTCGAGATCGCTTCTTTGATGGTGCAAATCGCCGGTACCGCCGGCAAAATCGGTCGTGAGATCTACAGCTTGCAACGCACCGAGATCAACGAAATGACCGAGCCGTTCCACGGTGCGAAAGTCGGTTCGAGCACTATGCCGCACAAATCCAACCCAGCCGGCGCTGAACTGGTGTTCGGGCTTGCTCAGCTGGTACGGGGCACATACGTGTCTCTCGCCGATGCGCTTTTTCACGAGCACGAGCGGGATGCCGGACGTCTGCGCATTGAACTCGCCGCCCTGCCGGAGATTGTCATTTACACGGGTGCCTGCCTGCGCCGCATGCGCTCAGTAGCCGAAGGCGTGAGGTTCGACACGGCGAACATGCGTGCCAACGTCGACATGCTCGGCGGATTGCTTATGTCCGAACGGGTGATGTTGGCTTTGGGGAATCACGTCGGGAAGCAGCGCGCGCATGAGCTGGTGCATGAAATTGCCATGCGAGCACGTGAAAGCGATGTGTCTTTTCTACAGGCACTTTCGGCCGATCCGCGCGTTACAGCGCATCTGGGTGCGGAAGATATTGAGCGGTTACTGGCGCCGGAGGATTATCTTGGGTCTGCTGAAAGTATCGTCGCGAACGTTGTCGGTGCTTGAATAGAGGGAATACAAGGTGGACAACGATATTATTGTAGAAGCGTGGAACACCGTTCTTTTTGAAAAATTCACAAAGTTCCGGGATTTGTTTGTTTCCGGATATTCCCTTGATAGCGAAGAATTGCTTCGACGGCGTCCTTACCAACTCGGCAAGCGAGTTCTGGATCTCGGGTGTGGTTGGGGAAATACCACTTTGCGAATCGCAGAACAGGTCGGCTACGACCGGTGAGGCGCATGGTGTGAGTTGCGCGGAAGATCACATAGAGATTTGCGAAAGAGATGCCGTATGGCGCAAGCGAGACGACAATGGATGGCTGCATACAGCAGAGTTGTGTGCCAAAGAGGTACGGGACGATGGCAGTATCTGGGCATAGTCGAGTGCATGGTTTTTTACCTCATACAATCCTGGATAGCCGGCGGCTGACCATTGGCAGCAACCCGGGCGGGGCGGGGCGGGGCGGGTAGCGCACGTGCCTGGACCGGGCTGATGTAAGGCTCTATCTTTCCGCGGGCGGCAGGTTTATACTGCCGCCCTTACAAGATGTCTACCGGTCGGCATCGATGTCTCGCGGCCGTCTCCCTCCTGGAAAGACCCCCCTCGAACGTTTTAACTTATAGCTCTACCTCGACTGGACCTGCAACACGCAGGGCAGGTGGGAGCTGGAGCATTTATGCCCTTTGCAAATCTTGGCTTACAGGCCGAACTTCTGCGCGCCATCGCAGCGCAGGGTTACACGCGTCCCACGCCCATCCAGGCACAGGCAGTTCCCGTTGTGCTGCAGGGTCGCGACGTCCTTGCTGGAGCGCAGACCGGCACCGGCAAGACCGCCGCCTTTGCGCTTCCCATATTGCAACTGTTCAGCGGCCGCCCCCGGCAATGGGCAGGCAACGCAGGTGCGCCGCGTGCACTGGTGCTGACCCCAACCCGCGAACTGGCGGCCCAGGTGGGTGAGAGCATCGACACCTATGGCGCGCATCTCGAGCTGCGTTCCACCGTGGTCTTCGGCGGCGTCAGCATCAACCCGCAGAAAAATGCACTGCACCGCGGAGTCGACATACTGGTGGCCACGCCGGGCCGGTTACTCGACCATGCCCGTCAGCGCAGCGTCGATCTTTCCACTATTGAGATCCTCGTGCTGGACGAAGCCGACCGCATGCTGGACATGGGTTTCATCCACGACATCCGCAAAGTGTTGGCGCTGCTGCCCGGGCGTCGTCAGAATCTGCTGTTCTCGGCTACCTACACCCAAGACGTCAAGCGCCTGGCCAACAGCCTGCTGCATCAGCCCGCGTTGATTGAGGTGGCGCGCCGCAGTGCCGCGGCGGGCAGCGTGGCCCAATGCGTCTACCGGGTGGACAAAGACGCCAAGCGCGACTTCCTGATCCACTTGATCGATGAAGGCCAGTGGCATCAGGTGCTGGTATTCACGCGCACCAAGCACGGCGCCAACCGGCTGGCGGAACAGTTGCTCCGGGCCAGCATCAACGCTGCCGCCATCCACGGCAACAAAAGCCAGGGCGCCCGTACCAAGGCGTTGGCCGATTTCAAAGGCGGCAGCGTGCGCGTGCTGGTGGCCACGGACATCGCCGCCCGCGGTCTGGACATAGATTGCCTGCCGCACGTCGTGAATTATGAATTACCCGACGTGCCTGAGCACTACGTGCATCGCATCGGCCGCACCGGCCGCGCCGGCAAGGAGGGCACGGCCGTATCGCTGGTGAGTGGTGAGGAGGTCAAGTTGTTTGAGGACATCCGGCGGTTGCTGAAAAAAGATATCCCGGTGCTGCCCGTGCCGGACTTCAAACCGAAGGTTCTGCAACCGAGGCCCGAGCACAAGCCAATGGCTCAAGGTAAGTCCGAGGCCAGGCGCAAGCCCCGCGCTGGCGGAGCGGGCCGCGACGGCCGGCCGAGCTACCGCAGCGAAGGTCAGACCGGCACTGGTGCCTCGCCCGGCCAGAAGCGCAAGCGCCGGTCGCATAATCGCTCTCGATAGGCCATGGGCAATTCGCGCTGAAACGAGCCAAAGGAGTTCGCCCGCAAGGGCAAACCGCTACCGTGATCTGTGTGTTGGCTCACCGGTAGTGTTTGTTTATATCCACACACAGACTTAGGGATGAAATGACGATGAATATCTACGTCGGCAATCTGCCGTACAGTGCCACCGAAGACGAATTGCGTGCTGCCTTCGCCGCTTTTGGCGATGTAACCAGCGTGAATCTGATCACCGACAAGTTCTCCGGCCAGTCCAAAGGTTTCGCCTTTGTGGAAATGGCGGATAACGCGTCCGCTGACGCTGCCATAAAGGCATTAAACGAGACGCCTATGGGTGGCCGTAACATAAAGGTCAACCAGGCCAAACCCCGCGGCGAGCGTTCGTCGGGCGGTTCTCGCTGGTAAGTATTGCGGCGAATTCGGCAGTGATTAACAGTCGTTGCCGATATCGCGGTAAATCGGGCCGATGCGGGCGCCGGGAGAAGGTTCAAAGGCGCCCGCATCAGCCACCCTTCGATGCTGCAGGGCGCGTGCACCTCCGCGTGCATTCCCTGTCGATGTAACGCCTATGAAAATATCTTACGTTTGACGGGTTCAACATCGTTTCAACTCTCGGGGCCGAACACCTAAGTGCCGCCCGGCATATGGGCAAAGAACTCCGGCGGCACGATGGAGAAGCCCGCATCAGGGCCTTCCCACGGCGGGCGCCAATAGAGCTCTAGCGTCGAGGTACCCTTGCGCTGGAAATAGAACATCTCGGTCGAGTACCAGCCGGGTTGGATGATCTCGACCTTGGCGATGTCCGATTGCTGGTCGGGATGCACATCCGGGTCAGCCAGGATGAACGTGTTGCCGATGTTGAGTTCGTACCCGTCGTTGGTCATTGCCACGAAGGTGTAGGTGCCCGGCTCCTTGAGGTGTATCAGGCCCGTGATATGGGCACCCAGACCCTGGTGCAGCTCGCTGGTCAGCATTGGATCCTCGCCGACGTTGTAGTCGAGGCTGGGGATCGGTTCACCTGACTTGCCTTTTTTGCCGGACATATACGCCTTCAGTTCGTCGATGTGTCGCACGAACGTTGCGTAGTATTTTACCGCGAGACCCGGTTTCAGCGCTGCGGCGTCCGGCTGTGGGGCCAGCGGCTTTGGCGCCTGTTCTGCGGTAACGGGTGTCGCCGCGAAAATCGCAAGGGCCAGGGTCGCGGTCTTTGCAATGCTCGGAAAGTTCATTTGATCTCCACCCCTGCGTCGCGCGAATCTTCCAATGGTGTGTTACGTCCAGCCCAAGAGCTCGGCCATTTGATGAATGAAGGAATGGTGCCGGCGGCGGCTTTTGAGATAACGGACCGGGAAAGTTCAATTCCGCTCATGAGGTATCTCCTGACGTTTGAACTTACGATTATATCGGGGTACCTGATATCAGTGCACGCAAACTATCAGGCATTCATGGTCACGTGGATGGATCCAGTAATTTCCTTATTTCTCCACCCGGCGCGGCGTTCTTTACCCAGCCAAAATCACCTGAATCCAACATTTGCCGCGCCGCCGTCATAGTGCTTCCAATTGCATGGTTGGCCAGCGCGCCGCCAATACTGACTCTGCCAACACCTGCCTTTGCATATTGATCCAGAGTGACATCGGGCATGAACGAAGACAAGACGTTGACGGGTTTCGTTACTGAATCGACAATTTGCCTCACCTGATCGAGATTCCTGAGCCCTGGCGCGTACAAAACGTCAGCCCCGGCGGTTTCAAAAGCCTGCAGGCGTTTGATGGTGTCATCCAGATCGTCGACGCCACGAAGCAGGTTTTCCGCGCGCGCCGTCAGGATAAACGGAAACGAGAGTTGTGCTACTGCCTTAGCACAGGCGGCAATTCGGTCCACGGCAAGACTGAAGTCATAAATACCTGTGCCCGAATAGTCTTCGATGGAAGCACCAACAACACCCGCCTCCGCCACTCGTAGAATATTGGCGGCAGCTTCCGCCGGAGAATCAGTGAAGCCATTTTCAAAATCCGCACTGACCGGGATGTCTGTGACAGCACATAAAGCGCGGCAATGTTCTATTTTCTCATCCACAGACACCTGACCATCCAGTTTCCCCAGGGACTGAGCGAAACCGGCACTGGTCGTTGCCAGCGCCTTGAATCCAAGTCCCTGCAGTACCCGGGCCGATCCCGCATCCCAAGGATTGGGGATGATAAAAGTTTCATTGCTGTCATGCAGTGCCTTGAATACCCGGCTTTTTTCAGCTTGAGTCGACATACGGATTCCCTCCCGGGAAGAACCCAGAGACTACCATGGGCGAGAAGGCACAGCGTGGCACCTCACGACCTTTAATCCCTTGAGACACCAGCCGCCGCGTGTAGAGGCGTGCGGGTATCATTTCGCTACCATGTTGCGTCCTCGATAATACTTTCGATCAACTCGACGACTTCCTGGATAACCGCGTCGGTACCGGGACGGCCGGCGGGCGTTCGGTAGGATATGCGAACAAAACCCGTCTCCGAAGTCAGCGCATAGACACTGATGGTAAACGGACACAGCACGATATTGTCTGGATTGACGCGTGCCAGTTTGTGCGAAATCTGCGCGCTGCAAAACTCGAAAGTTTCGGCATTCGCATAGACGTCGTAACCGAATGCAGGACCGGTGCGCTGCAGCATGTCGCTGGCGGGAAGTACGTGGGTAATGTTGGTACCTTTACCGACGATCGCCGAGCGGATATTGTGGCTGACGTCATGGAACTCTCCTTCCACCTTTGTGGTCACGATCGGGTCTTCCGACGCTGAGGCGGGCAGGCCTGCCGTGAGAGACAGTGAAACTACTGGTATCAGAAGTCTGGATGCTATCTCTCGGTAATTGCGCATCTACGGTATCCGGTAAAACGTACGTGGACAGGGTAACCCAGCCAAGTCACGAGAATCCACAGTGATGACGTCGCTCGCGAGGAACTCTCTCCATGCTGCCTGAAATGCCCCATCTCTTCGCGGAGCGCAACTAACGTGCATACTGACCGCAATCCGTATGATCGGGAACAAATAGTTTCCTATTGCGGTTGCGTGGGTAAAATATCAACACTGAAAATTGTTTCGGTGCCTACCGCTAATGCACAAGTTACTGCTGAACGGCGACATTTACATTGAACTGATACAGGCGCGAGTTCCATTGGCAGAAAAGTTTGTCTGGATCGTGACCGCTGATATCAAGAACATGCATGTAGAAATGGGACGCAGCTTTGTGCCCTTTCTTGAAATGCTTGCCGATCTGGTTGGCAAAGGAGTGGCGGTTAGATTGATACACGCCAAAGAACCCGGTCCGCGCTTTCGCGAAGATTTTGATCGTTTCGACGAACTCATCGACAGCGACTTGTTTGAACGCATACTCTGCCCACGCGTACATACAAAGGCAGTCATTATCGACAATGTCATAGCCTTCGTTGGTTCACCTAATCTGACCGGCGCGGGCATGGGCAGCAAACACGAAGACAAGCGCAATTTCGAAGCCGGGTTTTTGTTTGATGATGCCGGGCATATAAATGAGTTGGTCGCCTGGGTCGATCAGTTGTATCTGGGTGAATATTGTTCGACCTGTCAGCGCCGTGATTACTGCCCAGATCCAATTGATGAGCGTTAGCGCCGGTGAGCCGCTTCCGATCTCGACAACCTCGTCTAGTCGCAATACTCATCAAACCTGTGGTTTTCGGGGATTTGGTCACAGCCCCCGAAGCCGTTGATCTTCTGCTCCATTTGCGCTCTGTACGCCTGCCAGGTGGCATCGCTGATCGGTTCATAGCGAGTGAGTGATTCGTACACGCCATTGTCATGACCCGTGCGCCCAACCTCCCAGAAGGAACAATACTCTCGCAAGGTGGTGTCAGGCCAATACGCAGTGACCAGGTTGAAGCCGACCTGGCGGCCTACGTTTTTCTGAATATCGGTGGGCGTGACGCCATCCCCGAACCAGGCCTCGAACGTTGCGCGGTCGATCAGGAATTCGTCGGCGGGATAGGGCGGTGTCGCAAATGCATTGCCGTTGTAAGGATCATCGCCGTGACTGTACCAGAGATCTTCGGAGAGAAACCAGGGCGTTGCATGCGCGCTCTGATCCCCGATCAGACGCTGGCAATGTACTGGAATATTCAATAAGCGTAATACGGAAATCAAAAATCCTGTGGTGCCCCAGCAGCCCGCAGTGCGACTGACAACGCAGTTATCCTGATAGAGCGGGTCCGGGTTGGTTGTCGGCGTTCTACCGATAACCCGTGAAACCGGCGGGTAACCGCGATACTGCCAGTTGTAGTCATAGTCGATCACATGCAATCCCGGGCCGAGATCCACGCTGAGATAATGCGACAGATTCTGCCGGCACCATTCCGTGATGCGTACAATCGTATCGAGTCGGGTAACCCCGATCAGGTCGTTGGATGTCAGAAACGGATAGACGGCGGCAGGTGGTGACGGCAACGAGACTGACCCTCCCTGAGCGACCTCGTAGCCGCCATCACCGACGACTTTGGAAAACATCCAACGGCCATTCAACAATCCGATCAGATGTGCGTAGTCATAATCCAGCAGCGACCAGGGGAACGACTGTGCATACTCCGCCGCCAGCACATGGCCGACAGTCACACGGTAGAGATTCCAGGCGTCGTCGGGACTCAATACCGTGCGTGGTGCGTCGGCATCAGCAAGGTTCAGTAAGTTTGGTGCCGGATCCGCGACAGTCAACTGGTGGCCATACCAGAAAGCCTCCGCCAGCTCGGCTTTCTTCTCCTCCGGCCAATCGACATACAGCAAAGGACCAAGATCCCAGAAGTTCCATTCGATGGCATCGGTCAGGGCTGGGCGCGCCTGCAACCACGCATCGAGACTGAATCCAGAAAAATCACACAGCGGTGGCCAGGGCAGCACCGACGGTATCTTCTGTCCGAACCGCATCCATTTGAAAAGCACGCTGCTCAGCGTGGTTTTTCTGGTCTCGGCTGGTTTCCTGTCAGGGTATTCTGTCTGATTCATTGATCAGGGCTCGAGCCGCGGACGTTGAATTCCGCATTTATCAGGAAATCCTGTACTGCCGCGGCAGTTATTGATCGAATGGTTGCGAGCGCGGAGTATCGCAAGTATGACCCGACTCAGGCAATTTCTCGCTGGCCGGATGTCGTTTTGAGTCTTTTCGGCCGGGCAGTTTTGGATAGTTTCCTCATGGCAATCCTCGAGCGAATCCATACTGTTAGTCTGACCGGTATCATCAGGATGACAAGAACGATGCGTAACACCATCCACAACAACGCCACGCCACCCAACAGGGGTAAAAACAAAACAACAAAAATGATCAATCGCGTGCCCGCGAGCACGTTGCGCCTGAACCAGTTGCGCGAAACTGGCGGCGGCCAGATTTTTACCCACCATTCGCGATAAGCTACGCTCCACGCCAACACACCGGCGGCGGCATTAAGGGCAAATGCCACAGGGACGTAGCTGGGAAGCCACCAGACTAGACGGCTGTCATGTTCTTGTTCAAATTCACGGGTGCGCGTCAGCAGGTGTAGTCCATGGGCTATCAGCTCGATGTCGGATGTGTTGCCGGCGTTGATCTCCACATCGGGACGGCGATTCACAGCACTGATGGCGATATGGCGTGACCCGTTGCTTTCGGCACGCAATTTGATGGGGGCATGGGGTCTGGCCAGCGCTGCCATGAATTCACCGCTGGTATTCGCCTGAAATGCAGCGTCGAGGGTTTTCGAACGCCGCTTCCCGAGCCAACCACCGCCGCCCGGCTGCAGCGGTGTGTTCGCATCCAGGACGATCAGGTTGACATCAGCTTCGCGAGCCGCCCGGCGGATTTCGGCAAGCGGCAGGCGGGACATGTCCCCGCCCCGACGACTCTGGGTCAGCAGCAGACCGTTTTCGATGCGGCCCGTCAGCACCGCCGTCTGCCCGCGCAGTGCGCGCAGCGACTCGCGGAATTTGCCCGGATCGATAGCCTGTGGTTCGGGGGCGCGAGTGGCAACCTGGCCCGGTAACGATGGCAGCGTGCCGGTGGTCTCTGGTACCACTTTCAACAAGCGCAGCGATGCGCGATTCAATACTCGTTCCATACGGAACAGGATCTCATCCAGATCGCGCAAAGTCGTGGTGTCAATCAACACGTGCGGCCGCGCTTCCACTTGCAGGATGCCACCGGTTCTATGCAGCGGATAGATCTTTTTTCGGCGGTGAACGACACGCAGCGCGAGGTTATCCGGCAATGAGGCCAGTCTGACCCGATGACTGAACAGTTGTTCGTCCTGCACGTACAGCTCGACGCGCCTGTGGGTTGCGGGCACCTTGCCAGTGCCCTGGAGCACTGCGGATTGCCAGTTGAGATCATCGAGGTCGCCGAAGTTACGCACACTCCATTCGCCACCGGTGATGTCCGCGAGTCGTGCCACGCCGTCTTCGTCAAAACCGAGTGCCAGGCGACGCACGTCGGCATCCGGGGTGAGCCGGCGAAGCACCGTCAACGTGTCCGCGATGATGGCGGCGCCGCCTATCACCCCCGCGGCTTTACCTGCTTTGCCGATCTTGGCGGCTTTGCCGATGGCGGACAGCAAACCGGCCTGCGCATGTGACGTGGACGCGATCGTCATAGCGAGCGCAATGGCCATTGTCGCGGCGAGCGAGGTCGGAAGCTGTGCAAAAGGTCGCATAGATCTGGAGGGAGAATCCGGGGACAGTATACTTGTCTGCGCGCGCCGCGCTAGAGCAAACCGGCTTTCGCGGTTCGCTGTCTGGCAAAGCTGTGTCGAGTGAGGTAGCCAATATGGTTCGAATTGCGCTTTCGTTGTATCCTGAGCACGCCGACTATTCGGACATCCGCCGCGCCGCTGAGGAGGCCGAAGCCCTTGGTGTTGACGTGCTGTATACCTGGGATCACTTCTTCCCACTCATGGGCGCACCTGACGGCAAGCACTTCGAATGCTGGACGCTGCTGGCGGCTATCGCCGAGGTTACCGAGCGCGTCGCAATTGGTCCGCTGGTTACCTGTAACAGCTATCGCAATCCCGAACTGCTGGCCGATATGGCGCGGACCGTAGATCACATTTCCCAGGGCAGGCTCATCCTCGGCATCGGTTCCGGCTGGTTCGAACGTGACTACCGGGAATACGGCTATGAGTTCGGCACCGCGGGCAGCCGATTGAGGGAGTTGGAAGCGGCGCTGACCCGAATCAAGGCGCGGCTCGCAAGGCTCAACCCACCCGCTGAAGGCCGGCTGCCGATCCTGATCGGGGGAGGCGGGGAAAAAGTCACGCTCCGGATTGTCGCGGAGCACGCCGACATCTGGCATGGGTTTGCCAACAGTGACCCGCAAATAGTCCGGCACAAGAACGCCGTGCTCGACGACTGGTGCGCCAGAGTCGGACGTGACCCTGCGGGCATCGAAAGATCTCTCGGCGTCGACAGCGCCAGGCTCGATCTCGCCGACGCCATTCATGCGGCGGGCGCCGACGAAATCCATATGGGCGCTGACGGGCCAGGCTACGATCTCGGCCCGCTCAAGGAGTGGCTTGCCTGGCGCGACGAAAAAAACAGCCGAGGAGGGTGGTCATGAAGTTCGGATTTTCGTTGGTGGTGCGCGGTAGCGAGGCGACGCCTGAGACCTTCGCGAAGATGGCCGAAGGCGCAGAGGCGCTGGAGCTGGACGCGCTGTGGTGCAGCGCACACGTCATCATCCCGCCCCAGGTGAAGTCCGGGTACGTCATGATTCCCGGCCTCAAGCACCCCGAACACTGGAAAGAATGCTATTGGGAACCGTTTACGGTGTTGAGCTATCTGGCGGGACTCACCAGCCGAATCCAGCTCGGTACCAGTGTAGTCGTGATGCCCATGCATAATCCTTTCGAGCTGGCCAAGCAGGTCGCCGAGGTGGATCAGCTGAGCGGCGGGCGTTTCGTTTTCGGCATCGGCGTCGGCTGGTTTGAGGAAGAGTTCAGGGTGCTGGGTCAGGACTTTCACAATCGAGGCGCGCGAACCAACGAAGGCCTCGCGCTCATGAAGGCGCTTTGGGGTAAAGACCCGGTCACCTTCAAAGGTGAACACTACAGTGTTGAAAATGCTTATTTCGCACCGAAACCCGTGCAGCAGCCGTCGCCGCCCATCTGGGTAGCGGGGAGCAGCAAAGCGGCATTGCGACGTACGGCTCGCTACGGCGACGTCTGGCATCCGGCGCGTCCGCAATACGATACTTTGCAGGCCTCGATGGCGGAACTCAACGGGTATCTGGAACAGGAAGGACGGTCGCCGGGCAATGTCGAGATCGGCGTCAAGTGCCATGTGGTTTTCCAGTCCGGACCGCCGCGTGAAGATCAACCGCCCACGCACGGTCGAGCGGGCGACATCGCCGATGCCATAAAGCGCTATCGCGACCTGGGCGTTTCGCAATTCGTGCTGGACGTGCTGCCGGAATCTCAGGCTGTGGCCCTGGATACCATGGACCGTTTTGCGCAAGAGGTTCGGCCGCTGGTGTCGTGAGTCAAAGAGGAGAAAACGGTGACCAATGTAGAGAAAAGACTCGCACAACTGGGGATCGACTTGCCCGAGGCACCATCACCGATGGCCAACTACGTTCCCGGTGTCCGCACCGGCAACCTGTTATACCTCTCGGGCGTTGGGCCCGCACCCAGTGCTGACGGAAAAAAGTATTCCGGGAAAGTCGACTCGGACCTGACGGTCGAAGAAGGTTACGAAGCCGCGCGCCTGGTGGGTATTAACCTGATTGCGAGAATCAGGGGCGAGGTAGGTGATCTCGACAAGGTGAAGCGTATCGTCAAGCTGCTTGCCATGGTGAATTCCTCACCCTCGTTTACCCGGCAACCGGCCGTGGCCAACGGGTGTTCGGACCTGCTGGTCGAGGTATTCGGTGACAAAGGCCGCCACGCACGCTCGGCGGTCGGCATGTCAGCACTGCCGAACGATATCCCGGTCGAAATAGAAATGATCGTCGAACTCGACGACCAGGCCTGACGATTTTCTGGGCAACGTGCAACATATGGATTAGGGCAGTGCTCGCTGTGAGAGTTATTTCGACCAACGCAGGTTTCGGCGAATCTTGCGCACTTGTCGCTGAAAGTAGTCAGTGCGTGTGATTGGATTATCGTGCACGGGATTGCTGAGCGAAGCAGCGAGCGCGATCGCCTCGGCAGGATTCAGCGAGGCGGCGGACTTGCCCCAGTAATGGCGGGCGCCTGCCTCGGCGCCGTAGATGCCCCGGCCGAATTCCGCCACGTTCATGTAGATCTCGAGAATGCGTCGCTTGCTGACGTGGCGTTCGAGGTCGATGGTCAACCACAACTCGTGCCACTTGCGCAGTGGATTGCGCGAGGGCGAGAGCAGCATGTTCTTGATCATCTGCTGCGAGATGGTGCTACCGCCGTATGCCCATTTGAGATTGGCGATGTTGTACTCCATGGCCTGCTTGAGTGCTTCTGCGTCGATGCCTTCGTGTTCGTAGAAGCGTGCGTCTTCGGCCACGATGATGGCGCGCGTTAGATGCCTCGATATTCTCGACAGTGGCACGGGGCGCCACTGCAGGGATGGCAGCCCCGCGTCGGATGCGTGCCGAAACTCGTAGGTCTTGATGAAATTAGATTTCTGAATCGGGCCGTTCTGGTAGTGTTCCCAATCCGGGAGCAGGCCGAGGATGTAGCCGGCATCGATCACCAGCAGCAACGCCAGCGCATGCAACGCGTAGCGCAGCCAGCGAAAGACGCGTCTACCTTTCATAATTCGCATTGTCTGCATTTAAACTCGGGGAGTGCAACTTGACGCCCGGTATTCAGGTCAGGAAAACTGACGCTGGCTCGCAGGGCAGGATGCCCGGAGTAGTCCATTCCTCAAAAGCGGGGCGCTTGGCAGCGTGAAAATTGCGGGTCAGCTGTTTTCCACGACTTCCATCTGCGCTCTTACCTCCAGCCTCTCCAATACACTCGAGTCGGTGCATGCGCTGTCGGTCGTTCCATCAGCGCTGGACCGTGAAGGGTGGCGGCGTTTGCACACGCCGTTGGGAGGGCGGCTGATCGTCGCTCGCGGGCTGAACCATTGCCAGCGCCTGGCGGCGGCGCAATCCGAGCCAATCCAGTAACAACTCGCGGCGCAGCAATTGTAAGGCGCGTGCCGGATCGACTCCCTTGGGACAAACTCGCGAACATTCTCCCGCGTAGTGACAATGCTCTGCCGCGTGCCGTTGTCGCATGTGCCGCTTGCGGGTCGCAAAGCCGTCGTCCCGATTGTCCGCATTGTACCGGTGTGCCGCGGTCAACGGCATGGGGCCGAAGAAGCGTGTGTCGCTGGCTACAGTCGGACACGCGGCCATGCAGGCACCGCACTTGATACAGCCCGAAAACTGCAGAAACCGCGTGAGCTGTGCGGGCGTCTGGCGGAACTCGCCGCCGGGTGCGATCAGCTCGGCTGAGTCGCTGCGTGCGATGTAAGGAGCGAGCGCGGCATGTTGTTCGAACAGCGTGTCGAGATTGGCCACGAGATCCTTGATGACGGGATAGTTCGCCAGTGGTGCAAGCCGAACCTCCTCTCGGGAAACATCCTGGATCTGCGTGTTGCAGGCAAGGCGCGGGTGACCATTGACGATCATGGCGCACGAGCCACACACACCCATCCTGCAGGAGAACCGCCAGGCGAGGCTCGCATCCTGCGACTCGCGGATCTGCAGCAGTCCTTCCAATACGGTCATGCCCGGATGCAACTCGACCGGGAATCGCTGAGTATGCGGCACGGCATCCACCGCGGGGTATAACCTCCGAATCGAAAAAATGATCTCATTGGTACGCGGCATGATCGGACTTCCTACGTGCGAGGCACGGAAATATGGAAGATGACGGACGAAAACGCACCGATCACGAACAAAGCGATGCCCGCAATCCAGCAGCCGGCCGCGATCCGCCGGGCAGCTCGCTCGCCGCTGAAGAATTCGGTGAACATCGTATGCACACCGTAAAGCCCGTGGAACAAGGCCAGGCCCAACAACAGCACGTACCCTCCAGTGATTGCTGCGCTGCGCCCGCGCTCGCTCACGTGTGCCCATGCAAGCGGATCCTTCCAGGCCGGGTTGATTTGCCCGAGCAATCCCGGCAGGTGCATCAGGCCCATGTGCGCACCAAGCAGTACCGCTAACACGAGTGCGCAAAATACGTTCAACGCCCAGTACTTTATTTTGTTATCCGTCACGTTACCTGCCCAACCGCAGTGCATCGAATCCGCCGAGTACGATCAAGACCGCAGCAACTACCATCAACACGATCATCAGTGGCCGCTGCTTGTGCAACGAACCCCGATACGGATAAACAGGGTGCTCCGCTTTGCCTACGGCAAAACCAAGCTCGATAAGAATCAGGCGTACACCGTTGGTCGCATGAAAGGCGAAGGCCACGAATACAAGGTACTCGAGAAACTTCAGCGCCGGTGAGTGAGTCAGCGACATCAGAGTCTGCCAGGTTTCCTCGCCAAACAATCGTGAGCTGGTGACAAGAACGTGCAGGCTGAGAAAAAGCAACAACACGATACCGCTGATGCGGTGACAGATATACAGGTAGCCTTCGATACCGTGCCGATGACCGGTCAGCCATCGCACCAGTCCCAGGCGTTGTTCAACTGCAGGGTGATCGTTCATCGTCTACCTTCAATACCTGCGTTCCACCGGTTGCCAGTGGCTGATGGTAACCGGCTTGTACTCGATACTGATGCCTTCGGCGGTGCGGATGGCCAGTGTGTGCTTGAGCCAGTCGCCATCGTCGCGCTCGGGAAAATCCGTTCGCGCATGCGCGCCTCTGGATTCCTCTCTCTGGAGCGCAGATCGGATTGCCACTTCGGCGAGTTCCAGCTGGTTGTCCAGCTCGAGTACATTGACGAGGTTCACGTTGTAGATGCGACCCTTATCCGAGACATTCACCTGCGCGAAACGTTGGCGCAGCGCTTCGACCTCGTGCTTGGCGAGCAGCAGGCCATCCCGTGAGCGGTACACACCCATGTGTTCATCCATCAAGAAACGTAGTGCGTGGCCTAATTCATAGGGATTTTCGGTGCCGTGCGTTTCCAACAGCTCGGTGAAAACGCGTTGTTCCTCTCGTGCCACCAGCTCGTTCGGCAGGCGTTCGAGCGGCGGCTCGCTACTCAGAAAGTCCACGATCTCCGCGCCGCAGATGCCGCCCCACACCAGGCACTCGGCCGTCGAGTTGGTGCCGAGCCGATTGGCGCCGTGCAGCGATACGCAGGCGGCCTCACCGGCGGCCCATACGCCGTGCGCTTTGGTTGCACCATTGATATCCGTTTCGATACCACCCATCGAATAATGCGCCACTGGCCTTACCGGGATCGGTGTGTCGACCGGATCGATATCGACAAACTTCATACTGAGCTCGCGAATCAATGGCAATCGCTCATGGATCCGTGCCGCGCCGAGATGGGTAAGATCGAGGTGCAAGTAAGGCAGGCCGCTGTCACTCGGAAAAGCTCGTCCTGCCTCGATCTCGCGCATCATGGCGCGGGAAATAATGTCGCGCGGCGCCAGCTCCATTTTCTCGGTGGCGTAGCGTTCCATGAAACGCTCGTGCTGGGCGTTGCGCAGATAGCCGCCCTCGCCGCGGCAGCCTTCGGTAATCAGGATCCCCGAGGGCTCCAGACCCGTCGGATGGAACTGGATGAACTCCATATCCTCGAGCGCCAGCCCGATGCGGTAGGCCATTGCGAGGCCGTCACCGCTGACGGAGCGCGAGTAAGTCGTGAATCCGTACAGCGTGCCCGCGCCGCCGGTGGCAATGAGTAATGCTTTGGCGCGCAAGGCGAGAAATTGACCTCTCGGCATGTCGATGGCGGTGAGGCCGCGAAAGCCCCCGTCGACCGTCAGCATGGCAGTAACGAACACTTCGTCGTAGCGGGTGAAATTGCGATATTTCTGCAATGTGTCGTAGAGACACTGCATCTCGAAAAACCCGGTGCGATCTGCTGCCATGGTCGCGCGGGGAAAGTTGTGCCCGCCGAAATCCCGCTGCAGAATTCTGCCGTCCGCGCGACGCGACCAGGGGATTCCCCAATGCTCGAGTTGCAGGATTTCGGCCGGTGATTGCTCTACAAAGCGGTATACGACGTCCTGGTCGGCCAGAAAATCCGAACCCTTGACCGTGTCCCAGGCGTGCAGATCCAGGCTGTCACCTTCCGCAACGCGCAGTACCGCTGCGGTGCCGCCCTCGGCGCATACCGAGTGCGCTCGCATGAGCTGTACCTTGGATACGAGACCGATGTCGACGTCATCGCCCAGGCGGCGTGCGATCTCCAGTGCCGCACGCAATCCGGCGAGACCGGTGCCCAGAATCAGAACATCGTGTGTCCTGTATTCAGCCATCGGATCAGTCTGGCGCAGGGGCGACGCAATCCGAACTCACTTCGTAATGAGAGCCGTCTTTGGCTACCAGAACGACCTGCCAGTTCTCCTCATCGGGGATGAACGAGCGCTCGTGGCCCGGTAACTCCCGTTCGTCGTCGACCTGTATCCCCCAGGTGCGCAACAACCGGATGCCCGCGACCGGGATTGCGTCATCATCGAATTTGGCCACGAATTCCGTCGGAAAACTGTGCTTTGCCCACACTGCGCAACCGCGTCGCTCGATCTCGGCCACCTGCCTGGGGGGTTGTAACCTGTGCTTGACTATCCGACTCATGGCAGCCCGGATGTTGAAAACATTGCGGCAAGTCTATTCTGCACTTTCCGCTACTTTGTTGATCACGATCAATCTAAGTGAACGGCACAGCCTCGCCTGCGAATCCGAACCGCGGGATACTCGGTGTTGGCAGTACGATTTTGTGTGCAAATTACGCAACTGCCACGACAGCGTAACTGTCCGGGTCGCGCGCGATTGGGATCGAAATAACTTCCGTGGTGCCGGCACGCCATCTCGACTTGGAACGCTTTTTGTCTGTGACGCACATCAATCAAACTGCAGTTATTGGTGATGTAATGACAACCGGATTTGTAATACTTCAGTCCTATACAGGCACACTCGATAGAAGACAACAAGATGGATACCGTACAAGACATCATGACAACCTCTGTTCTCAGTGTAAGGGACGACTGGTCGCCAGAAACCTTGTCACAATTCTTTTTTGATAAACAGATATCCGGCGCTCCGGTGATTGACGAGGATGAAAATCTCGTGGGTGTAGTATCACTGAACGATTTAGCGAGAAACGATACCGCACCGGCAACCGATAGCCGGGAAAGCTCAGGTCACGATTATTACGAACACAGCAAGCTGGTGCAGGGAATCTCTCGAGAAGATCTCGAGTTGCTTGCAATTGAGTCCGAATCAATCACTACCGTTAGAGACATCATGACATCGCTGGTTTTTGAGGTGACGCAGGATACTTCCATACAAGAAGCTGCGGAGATGATGCTGAAAGGGCACATTCACCGTCTCCTGGTCACTAATGAGAAAAAACTGGTAGGGATAGTCACCACGATGGACATGCTGAAGACCGTCGTCAGCGGTTGACCAGATCGTCTTCAGTTGGCGTGGAAAGGGTATGTGAAGCGAAAGCGTATAGGAGCGTCGGAATGTTCCCGCTAACAGGGTTTACGTGCCAGCACGATTGAAATCTCGTTGGTGGCATCCACGGGATAGAGTGGCCGCATGAATATTTCTGCGAGTGCGAATGCGACCCGGAGAAACGCGAAGCGCACGCTCATACGCCCGTCGACGATTTCCACGGCCCAGCCCGATTCGCAAGCCCACGCCCGCACGTCATCGAACGAGCGAAAGGTGACTACTTCGCGGTAGAGGTGGTCGGCGACGATCTCGAATCCGTACCGTTCGAGCATCTCCATTCCCTGCGCGTGGTCGAGCGGATTCCCGCCTTTCGCCAACTGTCTTCGAACCCCGAGCAGCGGTTCGGTTTTCGCGAAGCGCCCCGTATAGGTTTCCATCAGTGAGCGCTGAGTAGTGGTCACCAGCGAAAAGTGTCCGCCGGGTTTCAGCAAAGCATAGGCGGTCGGCAATACTACCTGCGGCTCGAGGTAACGGAGCAGAAAATGACAAAGCACCAGGTCCAGCGACGCCGGGGTAAGATAATCCCCGGCGTTCGCCGCACTGTCATGGATCAGCTGCGCGCGCCGAGGCAGTTTTTCCCAGGCTTTTCCCAGCATGCCCGTGGAGACGTCGAAACCGGCAGCGGTACCCAGGCTCAGGCGGTGGTACAGCGAATCGAGCGTGTTACCGGTGCCCACTGCCAGATCGGCCACGTGGAGGTCAGCCGCATCGGTGAGCACCGCCACGATCTGCGCAACGGCCCGCCGGCTCGACTCGGCATACAGCCCGCACCAGTCCTCGTCGTAGGAGTCTGCAATCCGGTCGTATGCCTGGCTTACCATGTGCGAAGTAAACGAGATAAACGTGTCATTTTCGTTGCGAACTGAAGTTGAACTCTGCGGAAACGCCGATCCGTGAAGTCTGCCAGAGACATGTGAAAGCTCGGGCTGAAATGATCTTCCGTTTGAACATGGCGGCGATACGTCGACCGTTGTTAGTAATGGATTTTATGCCAACATCGGCGTCTCGTCTCGTTGATCTGACATTGTCAGGGAGAAGAAACGCATCTCGCGTGCGATAGTCAAGAGCTAGTATAAAACGATTACGATACCTGGCACACATCACCTAGCGGATAGTGTTGTAACCGTAAGGAACACCATTTGGCGACAGCACGAACTCCCACAATTGCATGGATCGAGCCCGGAATCCTCCTGCACAGGACAGCAGGTAGTAGCACCACATACGGTAGAAGCGCTCACCATAGCGTGCCCGAAACTGATCCCACTGATCGACGAAGTTCTGATGCCAGGCCATCAGAGTCTTGTCGTAGTCAGCACCGAAATTGTGCAAATCTTCTACCACGAACATATTCTCCATGCTGGCGCCAAGCTGTTTCAGCGAAGGAAGCATGCCATGTGGAAATATGTACTTGTCGATCCAGGGCGCAGTATAGTTCTTGCTTTCGTTACTGCCGATGGTGTGCAACAGAAACAATCCATCGTCCTGCAATTGAGGACGCGCGATTTTCATCAGCGTCCGGTAGTTTTTGTATCCCACGTGCTCGCACACCCCCACACTGACTCCCTTGTCGAATTTGATGCGCTCAGAGTTGTAGAGGTGCACGTCACGATAATCGCATAAATGAACCCGCACGGGTAACCCGCTGCACAAGACTCTGGAAAACTTGACGGGTTCCTCCGAGATACTGATGGCTGTAACTTCGCAGCCATAGTGTTCGGCCATGTACTTGGCCAGGCCGCCGAATCCACTGCCGACTTCCAGGACTTTTTCGCCTGCCTCGAGTCCGAGTTTTCGGCAAACCAGGTCATATTTGGCAAACTGGGCCGCATCCAGGGAATCCGATTCCGCCCAGTAAGCGCACGTGTATGCCATGCTTTCGCCTAACATTGCCTGATACAGTTCGTTGCCCAGGTTGTAATGGGTGCTCGCAACCGCTTTGGATTTTGATCGTGTCTGCTGGTTACAAAGTGAATGAACCATGATTCGCCAGAAGAACCACGGACTGTAGAGGCGCTGATCGATGGCTTTGCCCAAGACCCGGTAGAACAATTCGTCCAACCGATCGCAATCCCACCAACCATCCACGTAGCTCTCCCCCGCGGCAATGGTATGGCGGCGGGCGATGCGCGCATAGAGCCGCTCATCGTGTACTTTCACGTCATAAGGTTCGCCTCCGTTCACCGTGATTCCTGCTTCTTTCAGCAGTGCAATCAGTCGTGCTTTCATAGCGATTTCCCGATCTTTGCCGTGCGAGGGCGATTTGTCAGAATAGCGAAACCTAACCAGTATTTCGCAGACCGGCGGCCAGCGCGTTGATCGAGCGCAGCAAGGGGTCCATCCACTGACTTCCTGGTTCGCCGGTTGCTTGCGTTTCACGACGATGACGGCGCAGCAGGATGATCTGCAAGTGATTGATGGGGTCGAGGTAAGGATCGCGGCGCGACAGGGTCAGCGCCAGGCCCGGGTTCTCGCCAAGCAGTGTTTCGACATGCGCCACGTCGAGAAGATTCTCCACCGTGAGCGCGTGCTCGGTTTCGATGATTCGCTGAACCTGGTCGGCCGACGCGGAGTCGCTACACAGTTCGCTGTACTCTCGCGCTATGTCCATGCGCGCCTTGAACAATGCCATCTGGCTGTTGCCTAGCAGCGCGCGGAAGAACGGCCACTCACGGTACATGCGCCGTAGTATCTCCAAGCGAACCGGATCGCCGCCGTGCCAGCTTTGCAGACCGCTGCCGATCCCGTACCAGGCCGGCAGCGTATACCGCGCCTGGGCCCAGCCGAACACCCAGGGGATAGCCCGCACCGAGTCTTTGGAGCGATCGCCGCGCCGGCGATGACTGGGTCGCGAGCCGATGTTCAGCAGACCGATCTCGCGTACCGGCGTGCCTTCGTAGAACAAATCCAGGAGTTCCGTCCGGCGGTCGGTGAGATCGCGGTAGGCCTGCTCGCCGGACCCGGCGATATCGTTCATCACCTCGATGAACTCGGACCGGTCGCTGGCGACCGGGTCGAGCAGACCAAGGCTGGATTTCATCAGCCCGGTGACGCCCATGGTCAACTCGTAGACGGCGGTTTCCGGATTGCTGTATTTGAACGACAGCACTTCGCCCTGTTCAGTGAACTTGATACGCCCCTGCACCGTGCCGGGCGGTTGCGCCAGGATCGAATCGTGCGTCGGCCCGCCGCCGCGGCCCAGGCTGCCTCCACGCCCGTGAAACAGGCGGCATTGGGCGCCGGCCGAGGCAACCACCGCGCTGATACGTTTCTGCGCCTGGTATAGGCCCCAACCCGACGCGAGGATGCCGCCGTCTTTGCAGGAGTCGGAATAGCCGAGCATGACTTCCTGGAGGTCTCCCGTGGCGCTCAGCAACTGGCGGTAGCGCGGGTCGCCGAGCAACTGCTGCAGCACCGACTCGGCCCGGCCGAGATCCTCGATCGTTTCGAACAACGGTGCCACGCGGATCCGGCAGAACCACTGCCCGTCCTCGCGGCGTCCGAGCAGGCCGGCCAGGCCGGCAAGCAGCAGTACCTCGAGCACATCGCTGGCACTGTGCGCCATCGAGATGACGTAGCTGCCGAATGCGCGGGGGCTTATCTCGCGGCGCATCTCGGCGATCGTGTGAAACACTTCCAGCACTTCCCGAGTCGCTGCCGATAACGCATGTTCGTCTACTGGCAGGGTCGCCACGCGTTCCAGCAGTGCGCTCAGCGACGTGGTCTTGCCGGTTTCGTCGAGTTCTGCGTAGTCGTCGCTCAGCTCCGCCACGCGCAGGATTTCAGCGACTGCCGCGCCGTGCACCGACGATTCCTGGCGCACGTCCAGCTTGGCCAGGAAAAAGCCGAAGGTCTCCACCAGGCGGCGCAATTCCTTGAGGCTGCCTGCAGCGATGTTCCCGTCGCCATGGCTGCGCAGCGATTCCTGTATGGCCTCCACGTCGCCGAGAAACGCCCGCTCGGACGGGTACGCATGGCCAGTGGCGCCGTCCCGGTAGCCGGCCAGATGCTGTTCCAGAAGCTCCAGGCCGCAGCGCAACCGGTAGCGCATCACGCCCAGCTTGCGGCGGTAAGGCTCGTGCAGGTACTCCGTCGGCTCGTGCCGGTAAGCCTCGCGGGCGATCAGCCGGTCGCGCTCCAGACTGGTCATAAACGCCGCTGAAGGCTGCACCAGCGCCAACGAGTGGGTGAGGATTTTCGACAAATGCTCGACACGGCGCACGTATTCACCAAGCACTTCACGGCTCTGCATGCGCAATGCCGCGCGCGTGACTTCCGGAGTGACATTCGGATTGCCATCGCGGTCGCCGCCGATCCACGATCCGAAGCGCAGGAAACTCGGCACTTTTACAGCGTGCGTCCCGCCTTGCTCCCCGTATACGCGGCGCACTGCGCGTTCCAGATTGCGGTACACCTCCGGCACGGCGGTAAACACCGACTCGCGCATGAAGTACAGTCCGTTCTTGATTTCCGCCTCCACTGTCGGGCGGAATACCCGTACCTCGTCGGTCTTCCACAGAATCTGGATGTGGGCGCGCAACCGGGCCACTATCTCGTCGCGCTGGTAGGGACTCAGGCGACCGTTGTCCAGTTCGCCTGCCGTTACAAAGATCCGCCTCAGTGCCTCCATGATGGTGCGCCGTTTGGCCTCGGTGGGGTGCGCAGTGAACACCGGCACGAACTCCAGCCGGTCCAGCAGTTTCTGCAAACCTCCGGCGTCCACGCCGCTGTCGTGCAGTTCCCGCAGGGTATCGTCGAAGGAGCCGTACCACAGCGGCTTACCGGTGCTGACCTGTACCCGTCGCTGGCGGTGCTGATGCAACTCCTCGACCACGTTGACCAGACTGAAATAAGCATTGAAGCAGCGTACGACGTGTTTCAGCGTCGGTGCATCCAGCCGCTCGATGAGCCGCATCAGGCGCACCCTGCGCGGTGGATTTTCCTGTTTTCGCAACGCGATGAATCCTTTGCGCAGCGCCTCTACTGCGCTCAAAACGCGACCGCTTTCCTGTTCACGTACTACCTCGCCAAGCAGTGTACCCAGCAGCTTTACGCGTGCTCGCAGATTGCGGTCGGCCTTGGATGACATCGTGTGAGGGTTTCCAGATCGTGGGCGTCGGACGCGAGTGTAGCGGGAGCCGAGGTGTTATGGCCGCGATGCTTGAAGTGCGATTGCGTTCGGGTGCGGCTGGCTTCGGCTTTGCGGCTCGCTGCACCCTGCGGTAGACGTTTAGACTCTGGCTTCCGGATCGCGCTGCCTGCCTGGCCGCAGGTGAGCGGTCAGTTCAACGCTGCGCCTGCAGGTTGCTGGCAGCGCTCCAGTGCTCGTCCCAGTCCCGGCCCAGCATGTCGTTCACGGCTCCGTCCCGCTCGAAGAACTTGTTAGGTGCCTGAAACATTGAGAGCATAAGTCCGCCGTCCGGTGTCTGGGCCGCGTGCCGGCTGCCGGCCGGTCGCCAGACGTAATTTCCTGCCGTGCACACGCCGTCGGGATCGACCAGTTCGCCTTCGAGCACATAGGTTTGCTCGATCAGCACGTGCTCGTGATCTGGCAGCGTCGCGCCCGGTTCCATCTTCAGCAACACTGTGAGCAAACCGGTGGCATCGTCGACGAGCAGAGTCTTGGCCTTGACGCCCGGAAATTTAGTGTCTTCCCACGGCAGGCTCGCTATGTCCACGAAACGCGAGTCCCTGGCTTCCAGCTGGCCGTGATCTTCGGCGTTAGGCGTTCGTGCTGTCATGTGTTCCCCCTATTGCAAGCGTTACGACTTGTACCAGACTGCTTGTCCAGTATTGCACGACACGTGCGGTGTCGCGTATAGCGCATGGAGATTGTTCCGGGTTTGCAGGCTTCCCCTGGCAAGCATCTGCAAGGCACAATCATGTGTCAAGGTAACAATGCCCTCGAATCCAGCCGCCTTGTGGTTTGCAAGGTCAAGGGATCAGTCCGGAAAAACAGAATGGTACACAGACTTCGCCGCTACAGGCGGTTCTCGATCTTCGTCAAGGATATCTGGGCCCACACACCGTTCGTGCGGATGGTGTTGCTGCTGATCGCGCTGTGGCTGGTGTCCGCCGCCGCGATATACCTCGCGGAGCGTGGTGTCCCGGGTGCATCGATCACCGGTTTGGGTGACGCGCTCTACTGGGGAGTTGCTGCTTTCTCGACGGCGGGGATCGCGGATACGCCGCGCTCCGGGCTGGCACTCGCCATTGGCGGGGTCTGGATCGTCGTTGGCTCGATGCTGTTCTTCGGTACGATCGTGGCGACCATAACGACTTATTTCATGCGCCCCATGCAGCGACCGGGAAAGCGCATCATCGACACCATCGAGTACAACCTCGAGCAGTTGAACGAACTGACGATCGACGAGCTGGACCTGCTGAAAGAAACCGTCGATACACTCATCGTGCATGTCGAGCGCCTGAAGATAAAGCAAGCGAACCAACGAGCCTCCGGACAATCTTCACAGTGACGCGCCGCGGAGAGGAAGTTCCGATCGATGTGTAAACGAGGTTAGTGTTCACGCGTGGTGCGTCGGAAATCGCGGTGTCGAGCGATCCGAACGCCAGTGGACGTCAACCGCCTTTTACCTCGTCGGGGGCGAGTTCGAGCCTGGGCTTCTGGTGGCGGCTCTGCTGGTGCGCCAGCACGCGATTGATACGGGTGAATACCTCGGCAAGGGTGTCCTTGTCAGGCAACGTCGTCATACGAAAGCAATTGCGGTACGGCACGTTGAAGCTGCTGCCGGGGGCAACCAATACGTGCTCCGATTCGAGCAACTCCAAAGCGAAGGCTTGATCGTCGAAACCGGGGATGGCTTTGGTGTCTGCGCCGACGAAAGCATACATCGCTCCCATAGGTGCGTGCGGCAGGTGCAGAAATTCACTGGCCGCGACGGCGTCGATGATAGTTTGCCTCGATTCATACAGCCGGCCGCCGGGCTGGCACAATGCCGCGATGCTTTGGTAACCGCCCAGCGCGGTCTGTACCGCCCACTGACCGGGCACGTTGGCGCACAGGCGCAATGAGGCCAGCAGCTCCAGTGCGTGCAGATAATCGTGGCTGCGGTCCAGGGCACCGTTGAACGACACCCAGCCAACCCGGTAGCCGGATGCCCGATACACTTTCGACAGCCCGCTGAAAGTACCACACAAGGTGTCTTCGACCAGCGTTGCCATGGGTACGAACTCGGCATCATCGAACAACATCTGATCGTAGATCTCGTCAGCCAGGATGATCAGACCATGCTGTTCGGCCAGTCTGACGATGTCGCGCAGCACGTCCGCGCTGTAGACGGCGCCGGTGGGATTGTTCGGATTGATGACGACGATCGCGCGCGTGTGTGGCGTAATGCGTGACGCCAGCGCGTCAATGTTGGGCTGAAACAGGTTTTCCGGTGCGCAGGGGTAGTGCACCGGTTTGCCGCCGTTGAGCAAGGTCGAGGCGGTCCAGAGCGGGTAATCCGGGCTAGGAATCAGCACCTCGTCGCCCGGGTTCAACAACGCACGCAGCACCAGATCGATGAGTTCGCTGACGCCATTACCGATGAATACATGATCCGAGGTCACATCCATCACGCCGCGGCTCTGCTGGCGCATGACGACTGCTTCGCGCGCCGGGAACACCCCTTTCTGGTGGCAGTAGGCCTCGCTCTGGCCAAGATTTTCGATCATCGCGAGGCGCATCGTCTCCGGTGTGCGGAACCCGAACACGCCGGGATTGCCGATGTTGAGCGAAATGATTTCATAGCCGCGGTGTTCCAGTTCCAGCGCACGGTTGGCAAGCTCTCCGCGGATTTCGTATTTGACCTCGCGCAAGCGCTGGCTTGGCAGGAACTCAGATCGTTTGGGCATCAAGTGCTATCCGTTTCTGGTCGACAGCCAATTGCAACAGGGTATGACAAAAAAAGAAAGGCTCACACAGCAGTTCTTCGCCGCGACTTTGCGAAAGCCGCATCCCGTCACTCCGCACGCAAGGCTTCCACAGGATCCAGCCGTGCAGCACGTAGAGCAGGCAGCACGCCGGCGGCGAGGCCGATCACGACCGCGAGCAGCTCGGCGAGTACGACATAGATCCAGGGCGTGTGAATGGGCAATGCCGGAAACGCAAAATGCACTAATACTGCCAGCCCCACACCGGCCACCAGACCACTGAAGCCGCCGATGGCGGCTAGCACCATCGCCTCACCCAGGAACAATCCGAGCACCTGGTGCTGGCGTGCGCCCAACGCGCGGATAAGGCCGATTTCACCGATGCGCTGGTTGACGGAAATAGTCATGATGGTCGCGATACCGATGGCGCCAACGAGCAGGGAAATACCGCCTATGGCGGCAACGGCAAAGGTGAGCACGTTGAGCACCGAACCCAGTACTTCCAGCATTTGCTGTTGCGTGGTGATGGTGAAATCTTCCCGCCCATGGCGCGCAATCAAAACCCGTTTGATGTTGTCGCCGACCTTCCCTGGATTGGCGTTTTCAGCATACAGCACGTCAATTTCAAACAATGAGTTGCGATTGAAAAGCTCCAGGCCCCGCGCGGCTGGAATATAGACGGTGTCATCGAGATCGAAACCCAGCACGGTGCCTTTCGATTCCATGACACCGACGATACGGTAGCGGTTGCCGCCCACACCGATACGCTGGCCGAGAGGGTTGCTGTTACCAAACAACTCCTCTCGCAGCTTGCTGCCCAGCACCGCCAATGCGCGCGGTGCGGTGGGATCGTCTGCGGGCAGAAAACGCCCGACTTTCACTTGCATATTGAAAGCACGAGGCCACTGTGAGCCGGCGCCGTAGATCGTGGTCCGTCGGCGCAGATTGGCGGCTTCGATTTCTGCATTGCCTTGAACTACAGGCACGACGGCGAGCACATTGGGCAACTGCCTGAGCGCTTCGGCGTCTTCGATGGTCAGCGGGCGTTCGATGCCGAATGCACCCATGCTGCCGCCATGCGTGGTGGTGCGGCCAGGGCTGATCTTGATCAGAGTGGTACCGAACTGGGTGAACTCTGCGAGTACGAATTTATGCACGCCTTCACCGATCGAAGTCAGCAACACGACGGTGGCTATGCCCACCGCAATACCCAGGGCGGTCAGAAAGCTTCGCAGTCGATGCGATCTCAGAGATGAGCCGGTCAGGTATATGAAATCGCGCGGCAGCATTGTTAACCCGCATGTTGCTCGAAGGATTCGCTTCTTAAAGTGAATAGGTACAAGTTGTCATCTAGCCTCTGACCTCCAATACATCCCAATGAATTGATTTGACCCACGATCTTTCGCCTCGGTGACCGCCTTTCCCGCAAGGGGACGCAAGCAGCGTGCAACATGCGGGTTTACCGCCGCGAAAGGGCGAGCACGGGATCGAGCCGCGCGGCGCGTCTTGCCGGCAACAGGCTGAACAGCAGGCCGGTCACCACAGCCACCAGTAATGCGGCCGCCACAGCCCAAGCCGGCGCATACGCCGGAATTACTGGAAACGCGCGTCGTATCCCCAGGCTTCCGAGCTGGCCGAGAATGAGCCCAGCCAGCGCACCAAGCGATGACAGCAACGCGGCTTCGGCCAGGATCAGGATCAGGATCTGGCGTGGCGCCGCGCCCAGCGCCTTGAGCAGACCGATTTCGGCGGTGCGTTGCGATACCGCCACCAGCATTACGTTCATGATCAGTATGCCGGCGACGACGAGGCTGATTGCAGCGATGCCCGCAACCGCGTAGGTGAGCGCGCCAAGGATTCGATCGAAGGTGTCGAGCACCGCATCCTGCGTTATCACCGTAACGTCCTGCTCCCCCTGATGACGATTGCGCAAGGTGTCGATGACGAATCTCTTGGCGGGCTCTACAGCCGTTCGCGACTTGGCTTCCACCAGGATACGAAACAGCGACGGCGTGTTGAACAGCTGCTGCGCCGAAGCCACCGGAACGATCACGATATCCTGCACGTCGACGCCTATTGAGCGGCCCTCCGATCCCATGATCCCGACTACGCGGAAGCGACGGTCACCAATGCGTAACCACTCGCCCAGGGCGCGCTGCGCGCCGAATATTTCGGCGCGTACCGTGCTGCCGATAACGCATACGGGAGTCGCCCGGTCGAACTCTGCGAGGGGTAAAAATTGTCCTTGCGCCAGTTCCCAGTGCCGGATCGCCAGTAGTTCGTGGCTGGACCCGATTACGGGTACTTCGCGTTGCTTACCTTGCCACGCCGCCATCGCAGAACCGATGTTGATCGGCGCGATTCGCCTGACGCTGTAACTGCGCTGCAAAGCGCGTGCATCGTCCAAAGTAAGATCACGGGGGGTTTCTCCCACGAAAGTGCCCGGATTGAAGCCGCCCGTTTCCGAGCGCCCCGGTATCACGATAACCAGATTGGTGCCTAGAGACGCGAACTCACCGGTCACGTAACCACGTGCACCTTCCCCCAGCGAAGTCAGCACCACTACCGCCGCGACACCTATGCCCATGGCGCTGAGCATTAGTAGCGTGCGGCTGGGGTAGCCTCGCAAAGCGCCCCAGGCGAAGCGCGATACGTCACTGCTTCGTGTGTACATCGTCGTGGGCGGCCAGTGTATCCGTTTCGATCCGCCCGTCCCGCATTTTTATCTGCCGGCGGGCTCTTTCTCCCAGTTCCGGATCGTGGGTGACCAGAATCAGCGTGATGCCGCGGGCATTGAGTGATTCCAGTACGTCTACGACATCGCGACCGGACTTGTGATCGAGATTGCCGGTAGGCTCATCTGCTAACAGTACTGTGGGCTCGGTCACCGTCGCACGGGCGATGGCGACCCGCTGGCGTTGTCCGCCGGACAGTTGATCAGGTTTGTGATGCGCGCGGTCGGTGAGCTGCAGTGCGTCCAGAGCGTCGCGCACGCGTTGCTTACGCTGGTCAGGGACTACGCCGGCGAGAATCAAGGGCAACTCGACATTCTCTGCAGCAGTGAGGCGCGGCACGAGATGGAAAGCCTGAAAAACAAATCCAATCTGACGGTTGCGGGTGGAGGCCTGTTCCGTATCGGTTAAGGTGGTGACGTCTTCGTCGTTCAGCAGATAGTTGCCGCCAGTGGCGCGGTCGAGCAAGCCGATCAGGTTGAGCAGAGTGGACTTGCCGGAACCGGAAGGGCCCATGGTCGACACGTACTCACCTTTTGCGATGTTCAGGTTTACGTCGTCCAGCGCGTGAACGATCTGATCGCCGACTTGAAAATCCCGATGAATGTGTTGCAAATCAATCATTATTGTCAGCAGATGATTCGATCTCCACCAATGCTCCGGCCTCGACGCCGTCCCGGTCTACTGACAGCACCACTTCTTCTTCTGCGCTTAAACCGTCGAGTACCTCGCTGAACTGCCAATTCTGCAAACCGGTTTTGATGGTGCGTTCTTCGAGCAGGTCGTTCTCGTCGACAACCAGTACCCTGTTGCCTTCGAGGATGGCTTCGGTCGGTATGCGCAGAGCGGAAATCTGTTCCGCGAGAATGACTTCGATGTCTGCGCTGTAGCCGGGCAGCATGTTGTTGCTGTCGGCCGAATCGATGAACTCCACTTCCACGTCCACGGTTCGCGCCTGTTTTTCCAGATCCAGCACATAAGGCGCTACGCGCCGCACCTTGCCGTCGAATGCCTTAGTGGAAAAAGCATCGAGGGAAATCCTGGCGGTCATGCCTACGCGGATTGCCGGCGCATCGACTTCATCTATGGGAGCGGATACATAAAGACAAGTGATGTCGACCAAATCCACGGCTGGGGGTGTCGGTACGCCAATGGGGGAGGGTGTGACGAACTCGCCGACTTCGCCGTTTATTTCCGCCACGATCCCTGCGAATGGTGCGGTGAGGCGCGTTTGATCGAGCAAGGCCTTGACGACTTCCACGCGCGCCTGATTAACCTCGGCTTTGGCCTGCGCCGCATTACAGGCGGCAGCCTGTGCGCGGGCGTCGCCGTCGGCACGATCGATCGCTTCTTCGGACGCTAGTCGTTTCTTGCGCAGTTCGCGCATGCGCTGCGCCTCTCTCTCCGCGACCTCGGCCACCACACAAGCCTGTTGCGCGAGTGCGTTTCCCGCTCGCGCCTCCCGGGTTGCCAGCATCACCTCTGCACTGCGGTCCTCATTCCAGAGTTCCATCAGCACCTGTCCAGGCTCTACCGTATCTCCGACCTGTACCGGCAAGCTCGCAATCTGCCCGCCGAGCGATGGCGAAATACCGGCACGGCGACAGGCTTTGATCGTACCGGCGCGGGTGTTCGCAACAGTGTCCTGCACGAGGCCATAGCTGACTGTCTCGACCGAAACTTTTACCGGTTTAGGCCGGGCGTTGTAGAGCACGAGCCCGGTGATGATCGCCACGACCACCAGCAGGTATGCGAAAGCTTTGAGGCGTTTGTGTGGCATCAACTCATCCTGCGCCGCCCATTGATGTTCGTCCGCAACTCGATACGATCGTATCCAGTCGATGGGAGCGTTGCTCAGGGACTCTGATGCGACGCTGATATAGATCAACAAAACATGGGGGTTGTGGAGGCGCGGGTCCGGTGTCGGAACTTCCGCTGCCACTATTGATGCCGATCAATACACGGCCTGTGGACCCACGTATACGTTGACCGTGCTGATAGTGTCGTTGACGTTGGGTGTTCTCTACTCTGCATCAGACAATGAAATCTTTTCTCGCAACCAAACAATCGCTGTTGATAGCAATGGGCCTGATCGTGGCGCTTACGGTATGGCTGCTGTCCGGTCAGTTTGGCGCCGATGACTCCCGAACCGGCTCAACAACTGCGGTTGAGGAACTCCGCGAACTCCTGGTAACCGTACGGGTCAGGTCGCCCGAACCCCGTCGCATCAGCCGGGAGATCGTTTTCAGTGGACGCACCGAGCCGGCCCGGGCGGTAACGCTGCGTGCGGAGACCGGCGGTCGTGTTATTACCCTGGGCGCAGAACGGGGCGCCGAAGTCAAAGAAGGCGATGTCATAGCCCGTCTCGATATGCGCGACCGGCGCGCACGTCTCGAGGAAGCCCGTGCCCTGGTGGCACAGCGCGAACTCGAGTTCAAGGGTGCGGAGCGCCTGCTCAGTCAGAAATTTCAATCCGAAATTCACCTGGCCGGCGCGCAAACGAACCTGGCCGCGGCGCGCTCGCTGGTCAAGCGCATTCAGCAGGAGATCGACGACACCAAACTGTATGCGCCTTTCGATGGTGTCCTCGTCGAACGACCGGTGGAGTTCGGCACTTTTGTCGCAGTGGGCGACAAGGTGGCGCGTATCCTCGATCAGGATCCGATGTTGCTCACAGGTACTGTGACACAGCAGGAAGTACGTCGTCTGGTGCTTGGCGATCGGGGAACCGCGAAGCTGGTCACGGGGCAGCGCGTGGAAGGCGAGGTTCGTTACATCGCCTCGGAAGCGGATCCGGCTACGCGCACTTTCCGCATCGAAATGGCAGTGCCCAATCCCATAGGCGCTTTGTTGTCCGGCGTTTCGGCGGAGATCCACATCCCCTTGGGCAGCGTCACTGCCTACCATGTCTCGCCGGCTTTGTTATCACTCAACGAAGCCGACGAACTCGGCATCATGGCCGTGAATTCACAGAATGTCGTGCAATTTCAATCGATCCGCATTGTACGTGCCACGGCTGATGGCTTGTGGGTAACCGGTATCCCGAACGATGTCCGCATCATTACCGTCGGTCAGGGATTTGTGCACGATGGCGAACGTGTGAACGCGGTACCCGAAGGCGAAGTCGCGGCGGCGGACAGGGCGCCTGACTCACTGGCTACGCCATGAATGCGATCATCGACGCCGCCCTTGCGCGTTCCCGTCCCGTCATGTTGGTCCTGGCCCTGGTCCTGGTCGCCGGCACCGTCGCCTACATAAACATTCCCAAGGAAGCCGACCCGGACGTCGCCATTCCCATCATCTATGTTTCCATCCACCATGAGGGTATCTCCAGCGAAGACGCGGAGCGGTTGCTCATCCGCCCGATGGAGAATGAGTTGCGTTCGATCGAAGGACTGAAAGAACTGCGGGCCCACGCGGCCGAAGGTAACGCGTCACTGGTTCTCGAGTTCGAAGCCGGATTCGACAGCGATGAGGCGCTGGACGATGTGCGTGAGAGAGTCGACATCGCCAAGCCGGAGCTGCCGCCGGACAGCGACGAGCCGTCGGTAAACGAAATCAACGTGGCGCTGTTTCCAGTGCTCGTCGTGACGCTTTCCGGTGATGTGCCCGAGCGCGAGCTGGTGACAAGGGCGCGTGATCTGCGCGACAAGCTGGAGTCGTTGCCCGGCATCCTGGAAGTTGATATCGCCGGCGACCGTGAAGACCTGATGGAGGTGATCATCGATCCGGTACGCGTCGAGAATCAAAACCAGGCACCCGAGGACCTGTATCAGTTTGTCGCTCGTAACAACGAGCTCGTGGCAGCGGGTGCTCTGGACACCGGAAGCGGCCGTTTTGCCGTAAAAGTCCCCGGTCTTTTTGAAAATGCGGAAGATGTGCTCGGCCTGCCGATAAAAGTGAGCGGCGATACGGTGTTGACTTTCAGTGATGTCGCGACCGTGCACCGCAAGTTCAAAGATCCAACAGGTTATGCACGGGTCAATGGCCGGCCAGCGGTGACCCTCGAGGTGTCAAAACGCATCGGCACGAATATCATCGACACGCTCGCACAAGTGCGTGCGGTCGTGGATGCAGAGCAGGCAACCTGGCCGGCCGCTATCCGGGTCAATTATTCGCAGGACAAGTCCGAGGACGTGCGTACCCTGCTGAGGGATCTGCAGAACAACGTGCTTGCAGCAGTGCTGCTGGTGATGATCGTCGTAATCGCGGCTCTTGGCCTGCGCACCGCGGGGTTGGTCGGCGTGGCAATTCCGGGTTCTTTCCTGGCCGGGATTCTGGTGCTGGCGAGTGCCGGGCTGACGGTCAATATCGTGGTGCTGTTCTCCCTCATCATGGCTGTGGGCATGCTGGTGGACGGTGCCATCGTGGTGGTCGAGCTGGCGGACCGTAAAATGGCCGAGGGGCTCTCGCGGCACGACGCTTACGCCGTTGCCGCAAAACGCATGGCGTGGCCTATCACCGCCGCGACGGCCACTACCCTGGCGGTGTTCATGCCGTTGTTGTTCTGGCCGGGCATCGTGGGAGAGTTCATGAAGTACCTCCCTATCACGCTGATAGCGACGCTGACGGCGTCGTTGCTGATGGCGTTGATTTTTGTGCCAACGCTGGGATCACTGATCGGGCGACGAGCAGCGGACAGTGCACGACACGACGCTGCCCTGGTAGCGGCCGAAAGCGGCGACCTCGATTCGCTGCGTGGTTTTACGGGCGCTTATCTCGAAGTGCTGCGCCTCGCGCTGCGTCATCCGGGCAAAGTTGTGCTGCTTGCCGCCCTGATACTCGGTGGTGTGTACGGCGTCTATGCAAAGTTTGGCTACGGCGTAGAGTTTTTTCCCGATGTAGAGCCTGAAAACGCGGTTCTCAACGTACGCGCGCGAGGTGATCTTGCCGTAGCGGAGCGTGATGCGCTGGTGCGTGAGGTAGAGGCGCGTATTCTCGACATGCATGAGTTCGCCACAATATACGCTCGCAGCGGCACCGAGTTTCAAGCGGACGTCAGCGAGGATGTGATAGGCATCATCCAGCTGGAGTTCGTCGACTGGCAACAACGTCGTCCGGCACGGGAAATCCTCGCGGAGGTTCGCGAGCGCACGCGTGACCTTGCCGGTCTCATCATCGAAACACGTCAGCAGGAAGCAGGGCCGCCGGTCGGCAAACCCGTTCAGATCGAGCTGAGTTCCCGGTATCCGCAGGTGCTGCCGGAAGCGGTGCGGCGGGTACGCCACGGTTTGCAGAGCGTAGATGGCTTAATCGACATTACCGACAGTCGATCCATTCCCGGTATCGAGTGGCAGATCGAAGTAGACCGCGCAGAAGCGAGCCGCTTTGGTGCTGACATCATGACCGTTGGCAGTGCCGTGCAACTGGTGACCAATGGGATTCGCATCGGTGCCTACAGGCCCGCGGATACCGATGAAGAAGTGGAGATCCGCGTACGCTATCCCCTCGGCGAACGCAGCATAGAGCAGCTTGATCGACTGCGGGTACCGACCTCCAGGGGCACAACGCCGATCAGCAACTTTGTTACCCGTCATGCAGTACGGCGGACCGGAACCATCAATCGCAGTGACGGACGCCGGGTGCTGAAGGTGGAGGCCGATGTCAGAGAAGGCGTGTTACCCGATGACAAAGTGGCCGAGGTCCGTGCCTGGCTCGAGGATGCCGGTCTCGACCAACGTGTCGATGTCGCCTTCAAGGGCGAGGACAAGGAGCAGCGTGAAGCCGAGGCATTTCTGGTCAAGGCGTTCGGCGTGGCGCTGTTCGTGATGACCATCATCCTGGTGACGCAGTTCAACAGCTTCTATCAGGCGCTGTTGATCCTCAGCTCGGTGGTGTTTTCCACGGTGGGCGTGTTGCTCGGTTTGCTGGTCACCGGCCAACCGTTCGGCATCGTCATGAGCGGGGTCGGTGTCATCGCCCTGGCTGGCATCGTGGTAAACAACAATATCGTATTAATTGACACGTTTAATCTTCAGCAGCGCAAAGGGATGGGCACGGTTGAAGCTGTGCTTCGCACCGGCGCGCTGCGTCTGCGCCCGGTACTTCTGACTACCGTAACGACGATCCTTGGGCTCTTGCCCATGGTGCTGGCACTCAATATCGACCTGATCGGCCGCGAGCTGACCTTCGGTGCGCCGGCATCGCAATGGTGGACCCAGCTTGCCACGGCGGTGGCGGGCGGACTGGCCTTTGCCACGTTGCTCACGCTGATTCTGACGCCCTGCCTGCTGGTCCTGGGAGGCCGGTGGTCACCGCGCGCATCGGAGACCTGAACTAACGATGCCGTTACTCCTACGGTAAGTCTTCACGCTTTCTTCACAGCAGGTTCACTCGGCCTTCACAGCACGCGCGGTAGCATTTACGCTCCACCAAAACTGGAGAGTAAGAGGATGACTGCATTAATAAGACGACTCCCCGCCGTGCTACTGGTTGTTGTTTTCGGCTTCATGGGCTCCGCGGTACTGGCCGATGGCAGCCATGACCGCCACGACAGAGGTACGATTCTCGGCAAACTGTTGCGGACCGATGGCGCTCAGGCGCTCGTTGCGGCCGTGCTGGTGGTCGACGAGGCCGGCGCATTGCCATTCAGCCTGGCGGAATTGCTCGGCGACAGGCATTCAAAGGTCATCCTGCTGGCACCCGGCAACGCGGCATTCGAGAAGCTGCTCGGCCTTGATGCAGGGACTTTGAACGGGTTGTCGGTAACTGACATCAAGGGAGCACTACCTGGACTGTTGCCGGTAGGAGTGGGTGCCGATGAAGTTGCTGCCATTTTGCTGAAGCATGCGTCGTTGCCGGGGCGACACCGGGGGCATAGACACTGGGGGCATAGAAACGCGTCCGAGGATGCGTTGCTGAAAAAGGGTGAAATAACCGTAGCGGATGAACGGACATTTCCGGTGGGGATCGGTGCGAGCGGTGTATCGATCAACTATGAGACCACCATTATCAAGCCCGACATCTTTGCCAAAAACGGCGTCATTCACTTTATCGACACGGTAATCGTCGACGGTCTGTTGTAGGCGGCGCGGTTGGCCGTTGCGGATTCCCCACCCTCGGCTCAGCGCATTTGCGTGGCCCGGCCTGTAGACAGGCCGGGCCTTTTTTATCCGGACGCAGGCATTTCATGATCGCAACCGGCGTAGATGTGCCCGTTCGCCATCGCCTCCGTTGTGAAGACGCTTGCTACCTGTCGTCGTGCCTGCGATCCTTGCCGGCCGACAGCGTCATCACGCCTGCGAAACGCCTTTCGCCGACGCTCCACGAAACTGAACTGAACGGATCAGATGTACGAAATAAACAAAGCCGCTGTTGTCGGCGCGGGCACTATGGGCCTGGGCATAGCGGGCCAGCTGGCGAATGCCGGCGTCGAGGTGTTGCTTCTCGACAGGCCATCGACCGGCGACGACAGAAACGCAATCCCCAGGCGCGCCGTGGAACGGTTGCTTGATAAAAATCAGCCCGGCCTGTTGCACCAGGATTTCGCAGAGAGAATCACGATCGGCAATATCGACGACGATCTGAACCGACTCGCCGAGGCCGACTGGATCGCCGAAGCGGTCGTGGAAAAACTGGATACTAAGAAGGCGCTTTACCGACAGATCGATGAAGTGCGCAAGCGCGGCTCGATTGTCACATCGAACACCTCGACTATTCCGATCTCTTTGCTGGTTGAGGATATGCCGGAGGACTTTCGCGCAGAATTCGCGATCACCCACTTTTTCAATCCTGTCCGGTTCATGCGACTGCTGGAACTCGTGCGCGGCGAGAAGACGCATCAGGACGTCATGGATTGCCTCGAGCAGTTTTGCGAGGCGCGGCTGGGCAAAGGCATCGTGGTTTGCAATGACACACCCGGATTCCTGGGCAACCGGGTTGGCGTATATGCGATTCAAACCGCCTTGCATGAGGCATTCCTCCTGGGGCTGAAACCCGAGGAGGCAGACGCGATCTTCGGCCGCCCGCTGGGCATACCCAAGACCGGCGTGTTTGGGTTGTACGACCTGATCGGGATCGATCTGATGAGCGATGTTGCCAGGAGCCTGGTTGCGATCCTGCCCGGGAATGACGAATTCCACCGCGTGTCCGCGGAAGTTCCGGTGATGCAGCGCATGATCAGCGAGGGGCGTCTGGGTAACAAGGGAAGCGAAGGCGGGTTTTATCGCGCCGACCCGGGTAGCGGTGCCGAGCGGCAGACGCTGGACTTCGAAAGTTTCGCTTACCGCGAGTTCGACCGCGGTAAACCGCAGGTTGCGATCGATGCCGAACTCGCTGGTGACTTTACACTGTTGCTGAAAAACGACGATATCCATTCCAGGTACGCGTGGGAAATCCTCGCACGCACACTTTGCTACGCAGTCGCTCTGGTACCGGATGTCAACGAGTCCCTGGTTGCCATAGATGACGCAATGAAACTCGGCTACAACTGGGTGCAGGGGCCATTCGAAATGATCGACGCCATTGGCGTCGACAGATTTGTTGAGCGGCTGGAAAGCGACGAACGCGATGTTCCGGATTTTCTCAGAGTGGCTGCGGGTAAATCGTTCTATCGCGTGAACGGAGGTGTGTTGCAGTTTCTGCTTGCCAATGGCGAGTACCGGGATCTGCAGCGCGCCGCCGGTGTAACCCGTTTCAGCGAACTTCGCCAGACGTTGTCACCCGAATCGGAGAACAAGTCGGCGAGTTACTTCGTTCTGCCGCAAGACATTGGCCTGATCGAGTTTCACAGCAAAGCAAATACGCTCGACAGCGATTCAATGCACCTGATTGCGGAGGCGTTGCAACACGCGGAGCGCAATTTGCGGGGCCTGGTCATTCACAACGACGCCCAGCATTTTTCCTGCGGTGTGAATCTCGAGGGCGTGTTGAGCCGTATCGTCGACGAAGACTGGCAAGGCCTGGACGATTTCCTGGATCATTTTCAGCAGACCTGTCTGGCTTTGCGTTACGCCACTGTTCCCGTCGTTGCGGCGCCTTGTGGTTTGTCGCTGGGCGGCGGTTTCGAGTTGCTGTTGCATTCTGACAAGGTGATCTATCATGCGAATTCAGTGACCGGCCTGGTCGAATCGCTGGTCGGCGTTGTGCCCGGTGGCGGAGGCGTCAAGGAAATGCTGTATCGCTGGTATGAACACCACCACGACATAGGCAAAGCAGCGTGGGAGACGTTTATGCATGTCGGTTACGGAAAAACTGCCGCGTCACCGCTGGAGGCTGCGCCGATGATGATGTTTCGAGAGAGAACCGACGAGTACGTAATGAACCGGGACCGGCTTCTGGACTCGGCTATAGCCGCAGTGCTGGACCTGGCGACCGATTATTCGCCAGGGCGACGCGCCGCGCCCCTGCCCATGGCGGGGCGGGAAGTGTGGACCGAAATGACCGCTTGGCTCACGAAGACCCGGAACAAGGGACACTTGACGCCGCATGATGCGATGACCGGCATGCAGATAGCGATGATCGTATCCGGTGGCGATGTCGACGCGGGAACACCGCTGACGGAAGATCAGATTTGTGGGCTCGAGCGTAAAGCGTTTCTGACCCTGGCAGGAACGCCCGCGACGCGCGCGCGCATCGAACACATGCTCAGCTTCGGTACGCCACTTCGCAACTGAGCCCAGGTGCCGGCCGGGAGCAGGCATGGTGGAATTTCCAGCATTGTCCGTTGCAGTGGAAGAGCGCGAATCCGGCGTCAGACTACTGCGTGCAGTGCAACCCCTGGGCACTTACGGTCGTTGCGTTACCGCCTGGTTGACGCACTGGGCAGCAGCGACACCGGACCGGCTGTTCGTTGCGCAGCGCGAGGAGGACGGCTGGCGGGAGGTCAGTTACGCCACCGTGCTGGATGCCGTTACGCGACTCGGGCAGGCGCTTATCGACCGGCAACTGGGCAGCGACCGCCCGCTGATGATTCTTTCGGGTAACGGGATCAATTTTGCGTTGCTCTCCCTCGCGGGGATGCACGTCGGGGTGCCCGTAGCACCGATTTCGCCGGCCTACTCGACCACCTCGCAGGATTTCGAACGCATTCGTCATATCGCGGACCTGCTGACACCCGGGCTGGTTTACGCGGACGATGCCGGCGTTTTTGCCGGCGCATTGCGAGTGGTTGCCGCCGGCGGCGCGGAGGTCGTGACATACCGCAATGCATCGGGCGAGTTCCCGACAACATCTTTTCAGGACCTGCTCGATACCAGCGTCAGCGCGGCGGTTGCAGAGGCGTTTGAGGCACTCAAGCCCGACACGGTCGCCAAGATTCTATTTACCTCGGGTTCCACCGGTGTACCCAAGGGCGTGATCAATACGCATCGCATGCTGTGCTCTAACCAGCAGGCGCTGCGCCAGCTCTGGCCGTTTCTCGAGCGTGAACCGCCGGTGTTGGTGGATTGGTTACCCTGGCACCACACGTTCGGCGGCAACTACTGTTTCAACATGGTGCTCAGCAATGGCGGCACCTTGTATGTGGATGGCGGCAAGCCTGCGCCCGGATTCGTGCAGCAGACCGTGCGCAATCTGCAGGAAGTTTCTCCCACCGCATACTTCAATGTACCGGCCGGGTACCAGACGTTACTGCCTTTTATGGAGGAGAACGCGCAGCTGCGGGCCTCTTTCTTCAAACGTCTGCGTCTGGTCTTTTACGCGGCGGCTTCGTTGCCGCAACCCGTGTGGGAGCGACTGGCGGCACTTGTGGCTGAGCATGCTTCACACCCGGTCGCTTTCCTTTCGGCCTGGGGTGCAACCGAGACCGCGCCGATGGCGACTCAGACACCTTTGCCTACCCGCCGCGCAGGTGCGATAGGGCTGCCGGTGGCCGGCACGGAGTTGAAACTTTGTCCCGTGGATGACAAGACCGAGGTGCGCGTGCGCGGGCCGAACGTGACACCGGGTTACTGGAAACAGCCGGAACTGACCGGGCCGGCATTCGACGAGGAGGGGTTTTACCGGATGGGTGATGCGGTGCGACTGGCAGCTCCCGACGATCCTTCCCAGGGCCTGCTTTTCGATGGCCGGATCGCCGAGGATTTCAAGCTGCTGACGGGTGTATGGGTCAGCGTGGGCAGGCTGCGAGTGGCCGTGCTGGAGGCTTGTGAGCCGCTGCTTCAGGATGCCATTGTCGCTGGTCACGACCGCGAAGAGCTTGGCCTTCTGCTGGTGGTGAATCCGGCCGGCTGTGGCAGCGTCTGCGAGGACATTGCGGCGGATGCGTCGCTTGACGAGGTCGCGTCACGATCCGAGATTCGTGCGTCGATTGCGGATCGGCTCGAGGTCTACAATCGCACGCACACGGCGAGCAGCGAACGCATCGCGCGAGTGGTGTTCGTCACGCAACCACTGTCGATCGACCGGGGCGAGTTAACAGACAAGGGTTACATCAACCAACGGCGTGCGTTGACGTGCCGGGCGGAGCTCGTGGAGCAGCTGTATTCCGATGATTCCGGCGTGTTGATGGTAGGCTGAGGGACGCACAATCAACCCGCGTCGTAGACGACGCCAGTTGCTATTTGCCGACCGCCTGCAGCTCTTCTAAAACTCTGCGGGGATGATCCGCAGCCTTCGGGACTCGCTTCCAGTGTTTTCGCACCTTGCCGTCCGGTCCGATCCACACGGTTGAGCGAATCACACCAACCGTCTTCTTGCCGTACATCATCTTCTCGCCGAAGGCGTCGTATTTACTCATCACTTTCCTGTCGGGATCGCTCAGCAGCGTGAATGGCAATTTGTACTTCGCGGTGAACGCTTTGTGTGATGCTTCATCATCGGGCGAGATGCCGAGCACCACCGCGCCCCGTTTGTGGATGTCCTTCCACAGGTCGCGAAAACCGCACGCCTCCTTGGTACATCCCGGGGTATCGTCCTGCGGATAAAAGTAAACGATCACGTCCTTACCGCGCAGGTCTTTGAGAGCGATTTTTTTGCCCGCCGCATCCTTGAGTGTAAATACAGGCGCGGCCTTTCCTTCTTCGATTGGCATCGATTTCTCCTCGGGTTGCCGGACGTACGGGTGAGCGGTGATTGATACAGCAATCGGGTTGCTGTTGTAAAGCAGGTCAGGGAGGCGACGAGGGCCGGAAGTGCAGAATACGGCTGGCGTTCCTGATGGCCTTCAAAGCCTTGGACGGATGCCCTGTGCACGGTAATCTGATGTATCTGTACTGAGGGAGGTCTCCGTTTGGAGGAATCCGGGCAACTTCTGCGCAAGCTCGCCGTCGTTTTACGCGCCGATTTCGTGGCGGCCACGCAACTGGTGCGCCACGACGATGCGCCCGCTCACGGTCGCATCCAGGATGCCTCTCTGCGTTTTTCCATGACCATCGAGGCTTACGGCGGAATCTGGTAACGTCACGCCAGCGTGCGAACGCAGCCTGCGTTCGCGGCCAGCTGCCAGAAGATCAGGGGTGCGTTTATGTTTTCGCCCGTCAAACACATTGGCGTGGCCGGTTGCGGCGCGATGGGCCTGCCGATGGCGCAGTGCCTGCTTGCTGCCGGATTCCGGGTCGACGGATTCGATGTTCGTCCGTTGCGCGAATTCGGCGAGTTCGCGCAGTACATGGACGCTTCACCCGACGTACTGAGGCAATGCGATTGCGTAGTTTCCGTGGTTCGCGATGCGGCCGAGACCAATGCGTTGTGTTTTGACGACCAGGCCCTGTTTGCAGCGCCGCCGTACCCTGGATTGCTGGTGGTAAGCTCGACCTTGTCGCCGCGTACGGTGCAGACGTTGCGCGAACGGCTCCCGCCCGATGTGGAAATGGTTGACGCTCCGATGTCGGGTGCGCCGCATCGTGCGCGCGAAGGCACGCTGACATTCATGCTCGGCGGTGCCGACAGCGCTATCGAACGCCTGCGCGGGGCGCTGGAGGTCATGGGCGAGACGCTCTTTCACGTCGGGCCGCTGGGTGCCGGGATGACAATCAAGGTCCTGAATAACTATGTTGCGGCGAGCAACGTTGCCGCCACGCGCCGCAGTCTCGAGCTTGCGCAAACGGCGAACGTGGATCCGGCTCTGTTGCGTGACGTGATGCGGGCAAGTTCCGGCAGCAACTGGTACGTGGAGAACTTCGATGCTATTGACTGGGCGCGCGAGGGATACGATCCGCGCAACACGATCGGCATCCTCGAGAAGGACGTGCAGTGCGCGCTCGACATCGAACCCGATGTGCGCAAGCCGACCGATGAAGCGTTGCTGGACGCCTTGCGTCGTTTGCGTGCGATCTGACCGGGTGCAAACACCTACACTGTCCCCGCTATCTTCGAAGGAATCCCGATGAACACCATTACCGGCAAATCCGCGTTTCTGTCGCTGCTCGAAGACGAGGGTGTGACACATCTGTTCGGCAATCCTGGCACCACCGAGTTGCCGATCATGGACGCGCTCAGCGAGCATCCCGATCTCACCTATGTGCTGGGGTTGCAGGAGGCGGTCGTGGTGGCAATGGCCGACGGGTTCGCCCGGGCATCGGGCAAGCTCGCCGCCTGCAACGTGCACGTTGCGCCAGGGCTCGGCAACGCGATGGGCTC